>Ga0208898_1002218_pt1 | contig 12028 bp, 15 predicted proteins | sample VirMetDEL_Mar_4_FD_184513 | JGI IMG/M metagenome (GOLD analysis project Ga0208898, IMG submission 184513) | Aqueous microbial communities from the Delaware River and Bay under freshwater to marine salinity gradient to study organic matter... | ecosystem: Environmental > Aquatic > Marine >...
TACTTCATCAGCTACACCAAATTCAGCTGTTGCAGTGTTAGATTTCGGAGCAGATAAAACAGCTACTTCTGGAACGTTTACAATTCAATTCCCAGCAGCAACATCAACAGCAGCGATTCTAAGGATCTCTGGTTAATCGTAGGAGGTAATCTCCTATGGCTGTGGCTAAAACATTTACAGTTACTGTAGCAACTGGCAGTAGATATATTGTCGGTGGCACAGGTGATGTTTTCTACATTGATGGGTCTCGGAATAGTCCACCAACTCAAGATTGGATAAGAGGCGCGACCTCTAGATGGGATCAGTCCGACTCAAGTAATGATGGTCATCCATTATTATTTTCAAATATTTTAGATAATTTAGAATTAGGAAGAATTACTTCTGGAGTAACTTATTATCTTGATGGGGTTGCAACTTTTGCTGATTGGACAAATTTAACAACGTTTAATGCAGCAACAACAAGATATATTGAATTCACTCCTGATCAATCTTTAGGAATTACACAAAACGCTCCTTACTATTATTGTTACATTCACGGAATTGGAATGGGTGGACCTGTTGATTTATTAGAAGATGTTTATGGAGCTGGTTATTTTGGTTATGGAAATTATAATGATCAAGCAAATACAAATGCTGGAACAATTTCAGGATTTTCTCTATCTTCAAATTTAAATTCTGTTACTGCATATCCAAATAAAGGTTTTGGTGGTTTAGCTTGGGGTCAAGGTCAATGGAGTGATCTTCCAAATGCTTCAGCACAACTTTCTGGTTTTAGTTTAACTGCAAATCAAGGACAAGCTGTTTATACTCCTTTATCAGGATGGGATGCATATGCATATGGTTCAGGTAGTTGGGGAGACATTCCAAACGCAACAGCAATTCCATTAGGAATTAATTTATCAGCAGATATAGGTCAAGTAACACAAACATCAAGTACAGGTTGGGGAAGATCAACTTGGGGTTCTTCTATTTGGAATGGTTATGGAACTGTTTTACCAACAGGAGTTTCTGCTTCATTTGATATTGGTAATGTAACTATTGATGCACAAGTTATTTCTGGTTGGGGTGGATCACCTTGGGGTAATACAGGTTGGGGTGCATACGGCGATGCGCTATTAAGTGGAATTCAATTAACATCTAATTTAGGTTCAGTATCAATTGACAATCAAATTAATATTGGTTGGGGATCAGACACTTGGGGTTATGAAACTTGGGGTGCTTCTGGATTAATTGTTGTACCAACAGGAATAGAAACTTCATTTACAATAGGAACGTTAGGTTCAAATGCAGATGCTTCAACAGGTGAATTAACAGGTCAACAATTAACTACAGCTGTTGATGATGTAGAAGCGTTTGCTTCTTTTGTAGAAGAAGTAACTGGTCTACCAATGACTGCAACTCTTCAATATTCTGAAGTTGTTATTAACGCAGTTGGTTTTGGATTAACAATGCAAGAAGGAGATGAAGAAGCAACTCCTAATACTATTGCAGAAGTTTCTTCTTTATCTCCTGTAACTTGGGGTAATTCAGCTTGGGGTTACGGAGTTTATGGAAATCAACCTGTAACTACTTTAGCAATGTCAATGCAGGAAGGAAATGTAGATCCTGCACCAGATGCAATGGTAACTGGAAATGCTGCAGCAATGTTTGTTGGAGATGAAACGGTTACTGGAGATGCAAATACAGGAACAATTACTCCTATTAAATGGGGTGAACAAACTTGGGGTCAATCTACTTGGGGTAATGGTACATATTTAAGTGGTGCTAGTTATTCTCAAGCAGCTACAATTAGCCTAGGAAATGCTGCTGGAGAAGCTTTAACAATAGCTTCTGTAACAGGTCAGTTAATGACAATGCAGGAAGGTGATGAAGGAACTACTGGAAATGCTAGAATTAATGTCACTGGAATAAACTTGACATTCTCAGCTGGAACTGTATATAATTTGATTTGGAATGAAGTAAATACGGGCACTACTTCTATTTGGACTGAAGTTGACACCGCCGCTTAAATAAGCAAAAAATAATATTTGACAGTATTGTCAAAATTTAATAAAAACAAAACAAGAGGATAAAAATTTATGGCAAATTCAACTTCTGCTGATTTGAAATTAACTGTACAAGCGACTGGTGAAAACTCAGGAACTTGGGGTCAAATTACAAACACAAACTTATTAATTCTAGAACAAGCAATCGGTGGTTACTCTTCTGTTGCATTAAACGCAACTACAGGTGCTACTTTAACTTTTTCAAACGGTGCTTTATCAAATGGTAAAGATGCTGTTATCAAATTAACTGGAACAATCACAGGAAACGTAAACGTAGTTATTCCTGATTCAGTTGAAAAAACTTACATCATTGAAAACGCAACATCAGGTGCTTTTACAGTAACTGTTAAAACTTCATCAGGTAATGGTGTTACTTGGGGAACTACTGACAAAGGTAAGAAAATGGTTTACTCTGATGGAACAGATGTTGTTGACACAGCTTTCACAGAAGTATCATCTGACTACTCACCAACATTATCTGGTATCTTAGATACAAATGGTAATGACATTATTATTGATGACACTGGAGCATTAGAAGATGATTCAAATAATGAATACATCAAATTTTCTAAAACAGCTACAGCGGTAAATGAAATAACAGTTGCTAACGCAGCAGCGTCAGGAACTCCAAACATTTCTTCTACAGGTGACGATACAAATATTGATTTAAATTTAACACCAAAAGGATTAGGTAAAGTTACATTTAATGGTTCTGGTAAAATTCAAGGTGTTGCTGAAAAAGTAACTGTATCAGGTTCATTTGATTCTGATATTGACTTTGATACACAAACACAAGGTGTTCTTTTAAGCACAGCAGCAGCTGATGCAAACTTTACTGTTAATTTAAGAGGTGATGGTTCTAATTCACTAAATTCAGTAATGGATGTAGGTGAGTCTATAACAGTAGCATATATTTCTAAGCAAAATGCAACAGCGTACTACAACACAACAGTAAAAGTTGATGGAACAGGAGTAACTCCAGTTTGGCAAGGCGGAAGCGCACCAACTGGTGGAAACTCTACATCAAATGATGTTTATACATACACTGCAATTAAAACTGCAGCATCTACTTTTACAGTGTTAGCTGGTCAAACGCAGTTTGCGTAAAATAATGGAGGGTAGAAAGCAATGCCAGTACTAGGTACTTTCGCAGCAGGTTCAAAAGGTGGTTTTGGAGGCCGAGGAGGTCTTGGTGCACCTTATAACGTTGAAATGTTAGTCGTCGGCGGTGGCGGTGGAGGCGGCCACGGTGGCGGAGGCGGCGGAGGAATGCGGTCTACTACTTTAGAATTTTATACAGGCGGTGTTTACACTTTAACAGTTGGAACAGGTGGAACAGGTGGAACATTGATATCTCCAAATACAGAAATGTTAATAACAGGTTTACAAGGTGGAGACAGCACAGTTTCAGGTCCTAAAATATCTGCTTATTCAGCAGCAGGTGGAGGATATGGCGGCAATGCCGATCCAGCAGCACCAAGATCCCCTTCTTCAGCAGGTGGAAACGGTGGTGCAGGCGGAGGCGCTTGGAACAATGGTCCAGGAGGAGTAGGAAACACTCCAGGAGTATCACCTTCACAAGGAGCTAACGGCGGAGGCCCTGGTGGATATACGGGCGGCCACGGAGGTGGCGGCGGAGGTCCTTCAGGATCAACTGGATCTGGTGGATATCAATATAGTGGCGCTGGCGGAGGTGGCGGAACTTCATCATCAATCACAGGAACACCAGTAACTTATGCTGGAGGTGGCGGAGGCGGAGGCCGAGCTAACCCAGGACATAACGCAGCAGGCGGAGGTTCAGGCGGAGGTGCTGGTGGAATAGATGGACCAGGAAAAGCACCACAAGGAGCAGATGGATTAGGTGGCGGCGGTGGCGGTTACACAGGTCAAAGAAACTCACCAGGAGGTGGTGGAGACGGCGGAGACGGAGTCGTTATATTAAAAATTTTAGCATCAGATTATTCTGGTGTTACAACAGGATCACCAACAGTTACAGATAGTGGCGGTTATAAAATTGTTAAATATACTGCAACAGGAACATACAAGGCATAATTATGGCAAGATATTGGGCAAGATTAAATTCAGCAAATGTAGTAGAACATGTTGCAAAAATTGAAGGCTTTGATGGAAAAAGTGATGCCGAATGTCTTAAATATTTAAAATCAATTTATAGAACTGAAAATTTTAAAGAAGGTTTTAAAACAGATGTTAATAATCCTAGAGGAAGTTTTCCATCTATAGGAATGGAATATTATTCAGAACATAATATTTTTATTGTACCAAAACCTTATCCTTCTTGGATCTTAACTGAAGATAAACTTGGATGGAAAGCACCCGTAAATTACCCCATTACTTATAACTGGACAAATACTGCTGAAAATAAAACAGCAGAAGATATAGCTTTAGCTGAACAAAAATATGTTTGGAATGAAAGTACTACAAGTTGGGATCCAGCGTAATCATTGCAAATCTTAAATAAATAATGTATATTTATTGTCATAGAAATTATGACAGGTTCAATAATTAATTTATTTCCAATTCCTATTTATCAATCTTTATTAAATTTATCTTTTTCTAAAGATCAAATAAAATATATTTCAAAAAAATACACAGAAAAAAACCCATTAAATTTAAAAATATTTAAAAACATAAAACAACAATTAGAACAATCATCTAGGCATTGTTTAACAGAAACATTATGTGTTAATGAAAAAGTTAAAATTAAAATTAGTAATTCTTTTTTTGATTTTTGTTTAAATGGAAAATCTAAAATAAATAAATTTTATAATAGTTATTTAACAGGTGTTTATTGTTTTCAAGCGTTCAACGAAGATGAAATTTTATTTCATAAAAATGAATATAAGCAAATAAAGATATTACCAACCTTACAAACAATGTATAATTCATATTCATGGAAATTTTCAATGTGTCATGGGGAACTTTATCTTTTTCCTTCTTGGCTTTCTTTTGATTTTAGCAAAAGAAAAAATCAAATAGACGACAGAATTATTTTATATTTTAATACTTACATAGAAAATATTGGTAAAAAAGAATTTACGCATTGGATGACCAATTTAGATGATAAAAAACAATTAATGCTGTCATGAACTTTAAAATACAAGAATTATTTCCAATTGCTTTATATAAAAATAAATTAAATTTTAAATTAAACAAAAAACAAATGAAATTTGCAACAACATGCGATAGAAAATTAAATACTTATAATATATCTAGTTTAAATAGTTTTGTTTTAGAATTACCTCTTTTTAAAAATTTAAAAAAAGCAATAGAAGAAAAAACAGCTCATTATTTATTAAATATAGAATTTGCAAACCCTTCAATTGAATTTTTTATAACTCAATCTTGGTTTAATTATACTAAAAAAGGCCAAGCTCATCATGAACATGAACATCCAAACAGTTTTCTTTCTGGTGTATATTATATAAATGCGGATAAAAAATTAGATAGTATCACTTTTGTAAATAAAAGAAAATATGAAATACAACTACCTGTAAATAATTATAATTTTTATAATTCAAAAAGTTTTAATTTACCTGTTAGCACAGATGATTTTATTATGTTTCCTTCATCAACTACTCATAGGGTAGAAATAAAAGATGGAAAAAATGAAAGATTAAGTTTAGCATTTAATGTTTTTATCAAAGGAGATCTTGGGGATGAAAAAGGTTTATGGAATTTAAAAATTTAAAATTTGAAACAACAATTAATACTGCTGTAATAAAATTAGATAAAAACTTTTTATCTTTATTTAAGGATATGGATTTACAACCCAACCAAAACAATAAAAATAATTTTTTTAAAAAATCTTTTTCTGATACAATCAAAACTCATAAAATATATGATTATTTAAAAAAACCAATAACAAATATTTTAAAGGTTGATTTTAAACTAGATCTTTGGTGGGTTCAAAAGTATGAAAAAGAAGATTATCATGAATTGCATACTCACGGAGCATCTAATAAATTAAAATCTTTTGTTCTTTATTTAAATTGCACAGATAAATCTTCTGAAATTATTTTTTATCAACCAGGGTATCCTTTAATACATGATCTTAAACCTATTCATGTTAAACCTAAAAAAGGGTTGTTAATTCTATTTCCATCGTATATACCACACGAAGTATTAAAAAATAAAGACAACGAAAGATTAATATTATCAGGAAATATATATCATGAATAAAAAATATTTTTATGTAAGTTCGTTACCAAGATCTGGTCAAACATTACTAGCATCTCTATTACATCAAAATAAAGAAATTTGTTTTGGTCCTCAATCAATAGCTTTTCAAATGATATATGAGTTGGCACAATTAAAAACATATAGTTCTATATATAATAATTTTCCAGCTGCAGAAGCATATGATTATGCTGTTTTTAACGTATTTAATAATTTTTACGAAAAATTCACAGATGCTAAATATGTATTAGATAGAGCTCCTTGGGGAACAGAATATAATAGAAATTTATTATCTTTTTTTGAAGATAAACCTAAATTTATTATAATGTATAGACCTGCTTTAGAATGTTTAGCTTCTTTAATAAAAGTAGAAAAACCAAATTTAGATATTCCTGTTTATAAAAGATGTAAACATCTATTAAATCCTGGAGGTTCAATTTATCAAGGATTACTATCAATTGAAACAATTATAAAAAATAAAGAAGATCATATAATCATTCATTATAAAGATTTGATTAAAGATCCAACAGCTGTAGTTAAAAAAGTTTATGATTATATTGGTATACCTTTTAAAGGAGTTAGATTAACTAATTTAGATCAATATGAAGTTAAAGGAGTTAAATATTTTGATCATAAATTAGATGGAATTCCACATCAAGGATTACACACAATAAGAACAGATAAGATAGAACAAATTAAATATAATATTGAAGAATATATTCCAAAAGAAATTATTGATCGATATAAAAACATAGACGTACTATGAACATATTAATATTTGGATTACCTGGATCAGGTAAAAGTACGTTTGCAAAGAAGTTAATAAGTGATAAAAAAATTGCTTACTTTAATGCCGATGAAGTTAGAAAGATGTTTAATGATTGGGACTTTACTGAAGCAGGTAGAATTAGACAAGCACAAAGAATGATAGGATTAACTGCGTATGCACAAGGACATTGTGTAGTAGATTTTGTTTGTCCTTATGATTCTTGGAGAGATGATTATGACATTAAGATTTGGATGAATACAATTAAAGAAGGAAGATTTGAAGACACCAATAAGATGTTTGAAAAACCAACTAAAATTGATTATGAAATAAAAGACTATAGTTACGAAGGAATCATAGATGAAATCCAGAATAGATTATAATAGACCAACAGCAATGATGTTAGGAAGATGGCAACCTTGGCACAAAGGTCATCAAGAGTTATTTAAAAAAGTATTAGAGAGAACAGGTCAAGTTATCATTATGATAAGAAGTATGCCTAACTCAAAAGATAATCCATTTGATGTTGAACAAGTTGAAAAAAACATAACTGAAGCTTTAGCTAGTTATCACGGAATGTATGAAATAATGGTTGTGCCTAATATTACTAACATTTGTTATGGTAGAGGTGTTGGTTATAAAATAGAAGAAATTATATTACCAAAAGAAATACAAGAAATATCGGCTACTAAAATAAGAAATGCAAATAATAATATATGATAACTATTTTAATAAGGAAGAGTGTAATGAACTTATTCAATTATATGAAAAGTTTAAATATCTAGCTGTGCCTTTTTATAACGTCATCCCTTTAAAAGTAAAAAAATTACTGCCCAGTAAATTTATTAAAAGAATAAATAAAACATCTACAAACATTAACAAATCCAAAATAGATTGGATAGAAGTTGTTAAATGGCCAATCGGCTCTTTTAAAGATTTACATTATGATTGTGATAAAAATACTACTAAATTAAGTTCTGTAACTTTTTTAAATGATGATTATGAAGGTGGTGAACTGTATTTTAAAGATGGAACTATCATCAAACCTAGAATAGGTAGATCTGTTTTCTTTGACGGTAATTTTTATGAACACGGAGTTTCTAAAGTTACTAAAAAATTAAGATGGCAATTAACAGCTTTTTATGAATAATATTATAATTGTAGGTGGGGGTACTGCAGGACTTATTACTGCTTTAATTCTTAAAAAAAGAATAAACTCTAAAATTAAAATAATAATACCAAACAACATAGGCATCATAGGTGTTGGAGAAGGTTCTACAGAACATTTTGATGAATTTAGGAAGCATTTAAATATATCACCAGAAGAAGTTTTAAAACAAACTTTTGGAACTTTAAAATCAGGGATTATGTTTGAAGGTTGGTCTAATTCACATAAAAAATATTTACATCATTTACAATATCTATGGCAACTTAAACTTGGTTTAAACCCCAGAAATTATGAATACTTAATGTCACATAATAAATCTGCAGAATATTTTACACCAAAAATATTTTTTAATAATGAAATAGATACTAGTTTAGGTCCTGTAGGTAATTTAGCTCAATTTCACTTTAATACATTTAAGTTAAATGATTATTTAATTAAATTATGTAAAAAAATTAATGTTGAAATAATAAATGATGAAATAAAAGAGGTTGAAGTAAATATTAAAGGTGTATCTAATCTAATAGGTAAAAAGAAAACATATAAAGCAAATTTTTATGTAGACAGTACTGGATTTAAAAAAATTCTAATATCTAAATTAGGTGCTAAATGGAAATCATATTCTAATTATTTAAAAACAAATGCTGCCATTGCTTTTCCAACAGAAGATCAAAAAGAATACAATGTATGGACTTTGTCAAAAGCTATGAAATATGGTTGGATGTGGCAAATACCTACTTATGGAAGAACAGGTAATGGATATGTGTTTAACAAAGATTATATAAATAAAGATCAAGCTGTTGAAGAAGTTGAAAGATTATTAAAAAGAAAAATAGAAGTTGCTAAATATATTGAATATGATCCTGGTGCTTTAGATAAAGTATGGATTAAAAATTGTGTTGCTGTTGGATTGTCTGCTAATTTTGTAGAACCTTTAGAAGCAACTAGTATTGGAACATCTATTCAACAAGCTTTTCTTTTAATGCAGTATTTAGAAAATTATAATGAACAATCTATTAACATATATAATAATCAAGTAACTACTATTATGGATAACATAAAAGATTTTATTCAATTGCATTATATCAATAATAAAAAAGATACAGACTTTTGGATAGATATAAACAAGATCGCGCCCTCTGATACACTGAATGAATATCTTAATATATGGAAATCAGGCAGACTATTAAAAATAACCGATATGGAAAGTATAGGTGGTACTAATTTATTTAGTTTATTTAAAGAAGATAATTTTAATTTAATTGCATATTTTAATGGGCTAATTAATCTTAAAAAATTAAAACAATCTTATCATTTTGTTAATACAAATTTAGAGAAATATTGGTTTGAAAATCATATTAAAAATGGTATATTACTTCGCAATAATACAGATATGTTAGGAAAGATATCACATAAAAAATATATACAAAGTTTACATGATAAAAATTAAAAAAAACTTTTTAAGTCTTAAAGAACATAAAGAATTATTTGATATAGTATCGGGAACTCATTTTCCATACTATGCTAAACCATATCAAACTAAATTTATTAAAACAAAAAATAAAAATGAACATTTACTTCAACATATTTTAATGGAAGAAGAACGTATTAATAGTGATTATTTTGAAAAATTAATCGTTCCATTTGCATTAAAATTATCTATAGAAAAAATGTTACATGCAAGATTAAATTTAATTGTTAATCAAAATAAACCATATGCTTCTGCTTGGCATATTGATTTTATTAATAGAAAAGAGGAATTAGAAAAATCACATACAGCTGTGTATTATTTTAATACAAATAATGGAGCAACTGAAATAAAAGGACATAAAAAAATAAAATCAATTAAAAATCAAATAGTTATCTTTCCAAGTAAATTACAACATAGAAGCATACAACAAACAGATACTACTTTTAGATGGGTTTTAAATTTAAATTATTTACCTAAATGAAAATAATAAAAGATGTTGTAATAGTTGGCGCAGGTTCTTCTTCAATGTTGGCTGCTGCTTATATAGCAAACAACACTTCATATAATATAACAATTGTAGATAAACCAGGAGGTTCTCCCATAGGAGTTGGTGAAGCTACACTAGTTAATTTTGAACCTTACATGAAAGCATGTGGTTTTATGTTTGAAGAATGGTTTGATGCATGTGATGCAACATATAAAACAGGTATTTTGTTTCCTGGCTGGACAAAAAAAGAATATGTATGGCATCCTTTTCATATGAATCCAATGGCAAGCATCGAAGAACTTAAACTTGATCGTTTTAATGGGTTTCATATTGATTGTTTAAAATTAGTTAAATTTATTAAAAAGAAATTAAAAGTTAATTATATTGAAGATGAGGTAATTAAATTAGAAAAAAATATTTTGCATTGTAAAAAACAAAAAATAAAAGCAGATGTATTTATTGATTGCACTGGTTTTAGTTCTGTATTGCAAAAAGAAAAAACAATTTATTTAAAAGATCGTTTAATTTGTGATACTGCGATTGCAGGTCCAGTACAATATCAAGATGTTAAAGAAAGAAAAAACCATACTATATGTGAAGCAGTTTCTTGTGGTTGGATATGGAAAGTTCCTGTAAAAACTAGAATAGGAACAGGTATTGTTTTTAATAGAAAAATTACACCTATTAAAGAAGCAGAAAAAATATTTTTAAGTCACTGGAATAATAGGCCAAAAATAGCAAAAGTAATTAATTGGACACCTTATTATAAAAAATCTTTTTGGAAAGATAATGTAATTAGAATTGGTTTATCAGCAGGTTTTATAGAACCATTAGAAAGTACTGGATTAGCTCTAGCTATGGAAGGAGCATATCAATTTGTACATACTACTAGATCAGGCTATTATGATGAAGATAGCACTAATATATATAATTCTATTATTAAATCTTTTTTTGAAGATTGTATTGATTTTATAGGAATGCATTATATAGTAAATAATAGAAAAGAAGAATTTTGGAAAAAGGCAAGAAAACTTAAAATGTCTAATAAACAAAAATATTATATTAATAAGACAAAAGAACCTATAAATTATCCTAATAATTTATATAGTTTTTTTGGAGGTAACAATTGGGTAACGTGGCTAAAACAAATTTAATTGATTACGTATTTGTTACTAATTTAATTAGTAAAGAAGATCGTAAATTTATTTTACAAGATCTTAAAAATAAAAAAACTACTAAACATCATTGGTATAATTATGGAGCAAATAAAAGAGACAGCTTTGCTAATTTTGAACCAGATGTTTATTATTCTAATCAAATTCAACAACAATTATTATTACCTATTGTTCAAAAAGCAATTGATTTTTATATAAAAGAAAATGTACATCCATTAGCATCACAGATGATAAGTAGAATTTCAAGAATAAGATTTAATTTTTATACAAAAGATTCTACTATGAGAGAACACGTAGATAACATTCATAGTATTTTTGATGGTCAAGAAAAAGGTATTCCAATATTATCTATTGTGGGTCTTTTAAATGATAATTATAAAGGTGGCGAGTTTATGATGGGAGATAAATTAATACCTTTAAAAGCAGGTGATATATTGATATTTCCTTCTTGTTTTTTATACCCCCATACAGTAAAACAAGTTAAAAAAGGCATTAGACATTCATTTGTCTGTTGGGCATATTAACCTTTAAATTTTCTATAAACGCTGTATAATGAGGCATTATGGCTTTAAAAAAACTCGGTTTCAAACCAGGATTTAATAAACAAACTACAGCATCAGGAGCAGAAGGCGAATGGATCGATGGTGATTTTGTTCGTTTTAGATATGGCTTACCTGAAAAAATAGGTGGTTGGAGACAATTAACTATTGCTAATAAAACAT
>Ga0208898_1002219_pt1 | contig 12026 bp, 18 predicted proteins | sample VirMetDEL_Mar_4_FD_184513 | JGI IMG/M metagenome (GOLD analysis project Ga0208898, IMG submission 184513) | Aqueous microbial communities from the Delaware River and Bay under freshwater to marine salinity gradient to study organic matter... | ecosystem: Environmental > Aquatic > Marine >...
ACGGCGGCGTGACCTATCCGCGCGAACGGTGTGCGCGATGGTAGCGGATGGCCATTAAAACGCCGGCAGAACTTTCGACGCTCGCATCGCCAGCTGGTGGCGACCTGATCTCAACGTGGGACATCGACGAGGTAGGTGACGAGAAGATGAAGCGCACCACGGTGACGCAATTGTTTTCGTCCCAATCAGGCACGACCGGGCTTGCCGTGTTCGGCGACGAGACCGCAGCGGATGCGCGGACGACGCTGGGACTGGCTATCGGGACGGATGTCCAGGCATACGACGCCGGACTGGCAGACCTTGCCGGACTGGCCGTGACCGACGGGAATATCATCGTCGGCGACGGGGTCAATTGGGTCGTCGAGAGTGGTGCCACAGCGCGCACGTCGTTGGGTCTCGGGACGATGGCAGTGGAGACGGCAACGGATTACCTGGCACTGGCCGGCGGTGCCATGGCCGGCAACATCTCGTTTGCGTCGGCGACGGGTGTTACGTTTCCCGGAAACAATAAGATCATCGACAACGCCAACAACCTGACAATCCAGCACAGTGCGGCGGATGTGATGACGTTTACGGTGGGCGCGATCTCGTCGGACGTGGCACACACGATGAAGGCGCAGCTGACGATTGCCGACGGCGCGACTGGTGGGCCGTATGGGATAGGGTTCTCCGATGCAGATTGTGGCATTTTCCTAGACGGGCCAAACTCGGTTGGGGTTGAGGCCGGCGGCGTGACAACGCTGATCGTGACGGATGCGGACGTGCAACTTGCGGGTGATTTGCTGGTTGGCGGGAACTACATCGACATGACCGAGATTGCGACGCCGGCAAATCCCGCGGCCAATGTCGGTCGTCTGTATGTGGCAGATGACGCGACGACTACGAAGCTGTATTTTCGCGACAGTGCAGGCACGGAAACCGATTTGCTGGCAGGCGGCGGCGGGTTGACGAATTGGGAGGAATCCGGGACGACGCTCCAACCTACAGCCGGGGGATACGATCTCGGCAGCGCAACCAATGAGATCGGCGACCTTTATTTGGACGACGGGGGCCGCGTCATGTTTGGCGTTGCGCAGGATGTCGTATTGCAACGCTCGGCAGCGGACGTGTTGTCATTGGTTCGGGGCACCACGGCGCAGGCCATGCGGATTTATAATACAGACGACGGCGTTGGAAATGGTGAGTTCCTCGAGCTTGATTGGCAAACAGATCCGAATAAATGCAGGATTGCGACGGCGACGAGCGGGACAGGAAAGACCGTTCAGGAGCTAATTATTGGCAACGGTGGAGGCTCGGCCACACGATTCGACGGCGGCGCTTATTTCCATGAAAACAACGACCTGACAGCTGACTACATACGGATCTGGTCAACCGGCAGCACAAATATCATCACCGCGTCGCAAAATTTTCTGTTTCAAGGCCCAGGTAACATTTCATTCACGCATCAAAATGATGTATCGGCGGGCGATACTTTCAAGTTTCGGCCTTCCCAGTCGGGCCGCGAACTAACAGACGCGAATGGCCGTCAGGCGCAGGTTAAAATCGAGGCAGCGATCAACCAAACTGGAACCGCTGCATACGACGCGCTCTATGTAGATGTCGATGAGGCGACAGCGGCCAGTCAGGGCGACGGCACGACAGGTGACGGCAACAATCTGCTAAATCTGGCAGTTGACGGGACGAGCCTTTTCCGTGTCTCCAACAAAGGTGCCGCGCATATTGTAGAATCAGCGTCTGCGCCATCGGGGGTATCAAATGAGGCGATCATTTTTTCGGAAGACAACGGCAGCGGAAAGACGCGGCTTATGGTGCAGTTTGGCAGTGGCGCTGCGCAGCAAATTGCCATCGAACCATAGACTATTTTAATTATGCAAATAACAGCATCAAAACCGACAGAGCAGCCAGCGAGGGCGGCGAAAACCTATGGCGATTTGTGGATTCGCTCGATCGTGATCCGGACGCCGGACGATGGCACCGGGCACGTGAAATTGGAAACCAGAGCCTACGATTACGCTGATTCCGAATTCGGGCCTAATGCTGAGTCAATCACGACTGACAAGCTGTGGCAGGCTACGCAGGAGGTGCCTGAGGTCGCCGCGGCATTCGCGGCCATTTTAGCGGCAGTCGAACCGCTACGCACATGGGTCGACGCCCAGGCAGAAGGCGACGCCGAGTAGAAATCTATGGACGAAAAAACAGCAGCACAAATCAAGGCATTGATGGCTCGGGGATTTAAGACATTCCCTGACGAACAACTGCCGCAAGTATCCCCGCTATTCTCGCAACTGTGCGCGACGGTGGACGGGTTGATTACCAAGAAGGATGAAACGGAACCTGAGCCAGAGGCACCGAAGAAGAAATAGACCGGAGGCACTTAGTTGGGCGATGAATTTCCTCAAGAAAAAATTGATGCAGGCCACGGCGTCGTGGCGGACGTCGATCCTAGGGGTCGGATTAATCCTGATGGGTGTCGGCAAGATGCTGACTTACCTGTTTAATCCCGGTGAGATCCAGATCGACGGGTTCTCCGACAATGGCGGCACGGAAATCATGGCCGGCGTGGCACTGCTGACGGCGCGGGACAACGTAACGCAGTCGGAGTCGGTGCCGAAATAGATGACAGAGCAGCTACGCAGCGCATTGGATTCCGATGTGGTCAAGATCACGTTGCGAGTCGCGGCATTAATCGCGATTCCGTGGGGTGCGTGGGTGACCAAGAGCCTGATTGATCTGCATAAATTCCAGCATTTCGGCGGGAGGTTCACCGCGGAGGATGCCTACAGGCTGGAGCTGAGGCTAGACCGAAGATTCGATGCGCTCCCGCCTGCGGACTGGCGAATGCGAATTGAAACCATTGAAAAAGAATTGCGTGAACGACCATGAAACTGATAGCATTATTACTCATCGCCATAACCTGCGCCAGTTGCTCAACCGGCACGATGGCACCAACGGCAACGGACGTGGAATTCGTTTGGGGACAAAGGCGCATCATCGGTCTCGAGGTGCCGCTTGGAAGCATTAAACCCGGTCTAGGAATATGGGTGACACGACCAACGGACGGAGACGTGGAGGTAACCACGGTTGAGAAGTGAGTCGGATGGTCGCCACGCTGATGCTCATGGTTGCCGGGTGCTCCTACGTGCGCACTGATGGTGTCCACACAACGGCGTGGACGCTGGGCGGCAGAGGGTCGATGCAGGCGCCGGGTATGGCGACGACCTATGACAACGACGAATCCGTTGCGTCGGTGGTGGGCGCCGCCGAATCCGCGATCAAGGTTAAGGCGATAGCGGACGCCGGGTCGGAGATCATCGACGAGATCGGCGAAATCAATGCAGACAACAACGCAGCATCGACGATCCGCGCGGGCATCTCGGCTCAGGAAAACGTAGCGGTGCGCGGTATCAGACTAGACCGGCGGTGAAAAAACCACGTATCAAACGCATTCAACGGCACCTCGGTCTGATGCCGGATGGTATCATCGGCGACGTGACGTTGACGGAGCTTGAGAAACGTCTGGGCATCGTCGACGAGTCCGCCAGTGCATGGCCGCGGGATAACGTCGCGGCGCTGACCGATTTCTACGGGGCGCCCGGAGTGCAGGGTGGCGCCGAGCCTGACCTGGTCTGGTTCAATTTCCCGTATCCGGCGTACCTTTATGGCGACAAGTCGAAGCCTGTGACGCGGCACCGTTGTCACCGCAAGGTGCAGGAGTCGCTCGAGGGCATACTGGAAACGATACGCGACGAATTCGGCATGGACTTTATCAGGGCGCACCATCTCGACGCCTACTATGGATGCTACAACGCGCGCAAGATGCGCGGAAGGTCGCGCTCGATCTCCCGGCACTCGTGGGGAATTGCCATCGACCTGGCGGCGAAGCAGAACGGATTCCGGACGCCATGGCCGGAGGTGGCCGACATGCCGGTCGATGTCGTCGAGGTGTTCGAGCGGGCCGGCTGGAAAAGCGGAGCGCGCGCATGGGGCAAGGACGCGATGCATTTTCAGGCGACCCAATAGCGCGGAACCTATCGCAACCGTGCCATTACGGTAACCTTTGGGCATGTCCTTGCCATCGTCTCAATTGACCCAGGGAGATTCCGCCCAGTGGACGTATAGCGATTCACGGCTGGCGTCCGGGTGGAGTGCGAACATGGTGCTCAAAGGCGGCACGGCGGCACCGGTTACAATTGCCGGCAGCGTGTCGAGCGATACGGCAACCTTCGACCTGACCACGGCGCAATCGTTGACACTGGCAACGGGCACCGTCGAGTGGGGCGTCGTCCTAGACGATGGTGCCGACGACCGGGTAACGGTGTCGCGCGGAACGACGTGCGTGCTGCCTGATCCGGCGGCAGCAACGCCTGCATCGCACGCGTCGACGTGTCTGGCATTGGTCGAGACGAGAATCCAAGGCCAGCTGGTGAACGGTGAGGATTCGATCAGTTACCTGGGCGTTAACATCAACTACCTGTCGCCGGCTGAACTGGAGGCCCTGCGCTCCAAATACAAAGCGGAGATCAATAGCGAACTGGCTACGCGCCAAGGCATCAACCGATCGCCATTCCGCACGATACAACTTAATCGATGACGACCCACTACGACAGCGACAGCGGATTGATTACGGTCAAGCGCAAGCGAAAGCGGAACGGATCGGCGCGCGGGTTCGCGGCGGCGGACAATCCGCAATTCCTGGCATCGTGGGCGACGTCTCAAACCGGGCCGAATACCAATCTGCAAAGCGACCTAAACCGTGTAATCGAGATGGCGCGGGATCTGCAAGACGATCCCTACGGCGCATCATTTTACGGGCATTGGGTCGGCGGGGTGGTCGGATCGCGTGGCTACACGCTGGAATCGTGCGCCATGGACGCCAATGGCACGGTGGACGCTGCCGACAAAAGAGAGATCGAGGAAGCCTGGGCGGAATGGAAGAAGGCGCCGAACTGCACACCGTCGGGCGACATTCCGTATTGCGAATGGAAACGGCTGAATGAGCTATCTTATGCGCGTGATGGCGGTGTCCTGATCAAGATGATCCCGGCGTATGACGGCAATGAGTTCGGGTTCGCGGTGCAATCAATCGAGGTCGACCAGATCGACCTGCGGCTGAATGTCTCGAAGACGCGCGACGGCAACCGTATCATCATGGGTAAGGAGATCGACGACCGCGGAAGGTGCGTCGCGTATCACCTATTTGGCGAGCACCCGGGCGAGACCTACACGACCGACGGCGGCTATCGGCGGACGCGAGTGAGTTCCGAGGGCTTCCTGCATCGATTCGTCCGGCGCCGGCATGCAGCCTACCAGGGAGTGCCGCTGCCGATCGCCAGCATGGTGGCATTAAGGCACCTGAACCGATACGCCGAGGCCGAGGTGATCAGTGCACGGATCAGTGCGTGCGCGGTGATGAAGGAAGAATACACGGACGGCGTGGCGGTGAACGACGGCAAGTATGACGATGACGTCGACAACTTCGATCTGGAACTCGACCCGGCGACCAAGTGGGATCTGCCATTTGGCAAGAAGGGTGAGTTGATCAAGCCGGCGCATCCGAATAGCAGTTATCCGGAATTCCAAAAAGCCGTGCTGCGCGGTGCCGCGTCCGGTGTGTTGATGAATTACAACCTGGTCAGCGGTGATCTGGAGGGCGTGAATTACTCGAGCCTGCGCGAGGGCAAACTCAGCCAGAACCGGGTGTTCGAGGCATTCCAGACGCTGAACATCGAGTGCGAGGAAGAACCGATCTTCCGCGCGTGGCTACGGTCGGCGATGATTTCGCGCGCGGTGCGCATTCCGTTCTCCCGCTACAACCAGAAGCGCAAGGCGAAGTGGCACCGTCAGGCCGTGCCGTGGGTCGATCCGCTGAAGGAAGCCAATGCCAGCAAGGTTCTGCTCGACCTGGGACTGACGTCCCCGCGTCGTGTCATGGCAAGCCTGCACAGTGACGACCCGGACACGATCATGGCAGAGATCGCCGAGGATCGGGCCAAGATGGAGGCGCTGGGAATTACGATGGAACCGACACCGCCGGCACCACAGGAGCCGCCCTCCCCTATCGATGACGACGATATGGACGAAGGTGACGACGAACCAACACCAAACGAAACGACGTAATGGCAACACCTCAATATGTAGACGGAGCGAGCGGCATGCAGATCGGCGCGCTCAACGCGGAATCCGGCATCAAGCTCGAGTCGTTCACGCAACGGTGGAACAACGAACGGGTTCTCAGTTTCGATGAAACGGGGACGCCTGACGGGTTCTGCACAGATTGGGATCAACGGACATCGGTGAGCGTCGGCGGCGAGGTGTCCGGGGCACTGACCACACTGGTTCCCGATTGGGTATCGATTGCCACGGTGGCGAACTTCGACAACGACGAATTCGGCATCGACCTATCCGCGAGCGGTGTCGGTCTGTTCGTTGACGACGTCGAAATCACGCAGACGCGAGGGCAGTTTAAGACGGTTTCCATCAACTATACCGGATTCCCTGACATCTCCGAGTAAGCGGTGATCCGCTTCGTCTGCTTCCTGTTCGAGCCTTCCCAACTGGTACCGGAGTGGGGGCGCGTGTATGACGGGGAATGGGTGGACAAGTTGGCGCGCGCGATTAGGCGCAACTACGACGGCCCGCATGAGGTCGTCGCCATGGTCGACCGGGACGACTACGCGATCACCGAGGATGTGATCCAATTGCGCCTGGACGCCAGTGCCGGCGGTTGGGACTACATGATGCAGGCATGGCGTCCGGATGTCGCCGAGGTGACGACGTGCGTGATGGGACTGGATACGATCCTTCGCGGCGACATCACCGAGATTATCGACCACGGTGCTGCGCATGGGCTGGCACTGCCATGTGATCCCTACCAGGTGCGCACGGTATGCAATGCCATTGGATTATACAGTTCAGGACAGGCGGCGACATTGTGGGACGAATGGGGGGAACGGCGTGAATACTGGATGCACGCGGCGCGCACCAACGGGCGGTTCAGCGAGATGCATTTCCTGCGCGCCATGTGTTCGCACGCGTGGCGCATCGATGAGGGATTCCCGGGCCAGCTTGTGAGCTACAAGAAGCACTGGAAGAAGGGGAATTACCCGGACGCGCGCATCGTGTATTTTCACGGAGTGCCGAAGATGAACGCGATTAACGATCCGCAACTGCTTGAACACTGGATATGAAGACGGAACCACCACCCTACATTCACGACACCGCGTGGGTGCAGTCATTGCCTGATTCCGGCGCCATGATATGGGCCTGGACGCATGTCCGGGAAAAGGCGCGAATCGGCAGGGAAACGATCGTCGGCGAGCGAGTCTATATCGACGCCGGCGTGACGGTCGGCACGCGGTGCAAGATCGGCAATAACGCGCAAATCTACGCGCCTGCGGCAGTCGGTGACGGGGTGTTCATCGGGCCGGGTGCGATGCTCACGAACGACAAGCATCCGCGGGCATGCAACTCTGACGGAACGCTGAAGGGCGCCTATGATTGGGTCTGTGAGGGAGTGACCGTCGAGGCAGGGGCGAGCATCGGAGCGGGTGCCATCGTGCTGGGTGGCGTGACGATCGGCGCGGGTGCCATGATAGGCGCGGGCGCGGTGGTGACGCGGGACGTCGAGGCAGGCGAAACGGTTACCGGAGTGCCGGCGCAATGAAGGTGACGCACGTATCGGTGGCGGTTAATGCGAACCCGCAGTTCTATCGATTCTGGCCGTATCTGAAACGCCACTACAAGGAGAACCTGGGCATCACGCCGCTACTAACCTATGTGGGGCACCATTCGGACGACGCATGGCGCGCACTGGAGGGTGATGAGGGCGTGGAATACCTGCCATGGCAGGGTGATCCGAGCGCGCTGTGGCAGGTGCCATGGGCTAAATTCTGGCGGGCGTCGACCTGCTCTGACGACGATGTCGTGATGATCTCAGGCATGGATCAGTTTCCCCGTTGGCCGGGACTGCTGGAGCAGGACGTGCCGGATGATGCGTATGTCGCGATGCTGCACCTGGACGACTATTGGCGCGCACCGGAACGACTCCGACCAGAGACACGCGAACACAAGACGTGGCACGGCAACTTGCCGAGCGCCTACCAATTCGCGCGATCGAAGACGTTCCGCGAGATATTCGAGTTCGATGATACATGGGCCGAGGAGGTGGCCAAACTGGACGCAGCTGACCTGTGGACGTATCGGGACAGACCGGATCGCGGCAAAAAGTGGGGCATCGATGAAAGCTGGTCGACGAATTGCCTGCGGCGACATCGGCCACGGGTGCGAACACCGGTCGGGTATCGGATTCTAGAATTGATGGGACGAATGAAAACACCTTGCGTGATGAACCGGGACGAGTGGTTCGGCTACGAGGCGCACATACGCAATGCCAACTGGAGGAAGGCGCCGGTCGCACTGGAGCATCTTTTAGCTACATTTACCCAATGACTGCGGACAAGCAGGCCGACACCGGAATGATGGACGTGCGCGCCAGTATGAAGGCGGCGAGCACGCAAAAGCACAAACTCAAACCGACGGCTACCTGGGACGTCGAAATCTGCTGGTGGATCAAACGATCGCGGCGAAGCGGTCAGATCGACATGGATCGATTCCTCGAGCTGGTGACCGACAATCTTGAGGAGATACTCGATAGGTGGCCGATTCGGTGGATGGTGAGCATCGCGGACACGCTGGCAGAACATGGCAGCGGCGCGGCCTTAGTGATCACCGCAATCTGGACGATGGAGAAGATCAGCAACGTGTCGACCGCGGCGCGTGACGAGAATGCGAGGGCCGCGAATCCGCGCACGCCGGACGCCCATCGGAATCTGTTCAGGCGCATGACTGCCGTGTCGACAGAGGCGGAATGGAAAATGTTCGCACGCGTCTGGCGGCGGCTGAAGGAAGACCCGGAATCGATCGTTGCGCGATTCTACGAACAGGTCGTGTGGCCCGGGGAATTGCCGGATGAAGTCGAATGGGGGATGTGGGGGAATAAAGCGTGAGACTTGTAAGTAATCCTTACAAGTTGACTCTAGCAATTGAGCAGTCGCACCTCGAGACCGTGCTGGCGGCGCTGGCAATCGATCACACGCAACTCGGCCAGCGCATTGATCGAATGACCGACAACGGGCGCGCTGAACCCGGAGACGTTGCCGATCTCGGCTCGGGTGACGGTTATGGGTTGATGTAAAGATTTTTTACTTCTGACATTCCGCGCCCGCTCAATCTCACACAACGCATAATATACCGATGATGCCGCACGTGGTGCCGATGGGTGCGACCGGATGCGCTCAATCGCTCGAGGATTCGCCCACACGGGATTCGTCGGCATCTTGCGTGGACGTGGCGCAAACCGTCTGGTGGATCGTTGCACGCGCATGATATACCGGCGCCATTCGTCGAGCGTCTTTTCCGTGCCGCCGAGGTTGCAGAATAGCCGGTTCGGCGAATCGGACAGCCAGAACGCGCGCAGGTCATGCAGGTCGGCGCGGGAGAACTCGGCACCGAATCCACCGACGAGGTTGCCGTTTCGGCGCGCCTTTACCATCGATTCCCGGATTTGCCATGACGCCGGGTCAACGTAGCCGGCAGCAACCGCCGTGGCCCATTTCAACGCCGCGTCGCGCAGCATCTCGAGCCAGATCGCCTCCTCGCCGCTGAATTCGCTCTCAGGCGCTGATAAAAGGTGATCGACCGCGCCCACCTTTGCGGGATCGTCTGCGGAGTGTCGCGATGTCCGGCGCTGCCGGCGCGCGCGTTTGCGTTGGCGTTTCATCATCGGGTGTAGTGTGCGCATCGTCATAGACATGGTTGAGCATTCGTTCCGCGGCCATCGCATACACCACGACGTCGAGTTCCTCTGATCGTTGGTCGCCGCGGGTGAAGAACTGCCGGTAGAATTTGCCGCCGACCTGAACCGTCTCACTGTCCTCGACGGTCAATCGGCGAACGAATTCCGGCCCGAGCCGCATTGGTAGGTGAATGAATCCATACGGATATTCGCCATCCGAATCCGGTTCGAGCATCAGTCGCTGATACAACTCATCTTTGCCGTCGTTGACGCCGAGCCGCGGCACGGCTTTCCCTTTCACCATGGCGCCAATCAGCGGCGTTTTGACCTGGTTCGATCCGACAATGGCCATCACGCCACGCCGGCGCCTTTGGTCGCACCACGGACGGACAACGGTGGGACGGTAGTTGGAATCGACCAGTGTGAGCGAGATCGTCTTGTTCGTGCCGTCCGGATGCCGCCATTTGCGTAGGATCAGGTCATCGAGGCGCCGCCATACTTCCGGGTTGTTGATCGATTGCGTGCCTAGTTCGCCGACGTCGAGAACCCACATTTCGCCATTCGCACCGAATCCAAGGATACCGTAGGCCAAGAACCGCTTATTTACGTCGACGCCACAGGTGAGCGTGACGACCTCGGAGGGCAGTTCGTCGTAAGGGTCGAACGTCTCAAGCCGGCCTATAATGCGGTCTGGTTCGGGCTTGGTGTCTGAGGGCGCATCGTAGGGAATGGCGTCTACGGTGGTGACCAGTGCTTCCTCTGCCGCTTCTGGCCGGTCTGCGCGTTTGGCCTGTTCGGCGAGGGTGGCCAACTGTGCGAAGAAGCTAGGATATGCCGTCTCGGTGGGGTGAGGCCACACGTTGAGCGCGCCAGCATGGTAGCCACGAATCCCGGCGAATTCCTGGGTCGATTGCCATTTGCCAGCTGCGACCATCTTGCGCCATGCCGTCTCGGCAATCTCCTTTTTACAACACGGCGCAATCAGGCGCGCGGTTTCCGGTTTGCCATCGTCCCACACAATATCGCGTTGCCTATCGAGGACATGCCACGCCTGGCAGTGCGGGCATTGCGTGTGCCATTGCTGCATGTCGCTGCGCTCTAGATAATCCCATATGCGCGACTTGCCACGCCGTGACGGGTAGGACGTCATGACGCGGGTGGCATTGGGATACGAGGCGCTTCTGCGGTGGAGCAGCATGACCGGGTCGCCTTCGCCTTTTGCATCAATGGTGACACTGTCAGTCTCATCGAGGTATTGCCAAGCTGACGATACACGGCGCAGTGCCGGCAGGGAGTTGAGGCCTACGAATGCTAATTCACCCGCTGCACCAAATCGCTTATTAAGGATGGTGTTGTTAGCGTTCCTTTGGCCTGATGCGTTGGGGATTTTGACGCTAATATCCGGCGTGGGGTCGATCAGTTGCGCCTGCAATAGCTTACTGGATGACATGGCCGAGCCTTCGGTGGGCATGGCATAGATCATCTTCTGATGCGCCGGGTCGCCTGCTCCTGCGATGTTGGCGCCAATCTCATTCAAAACCAACTCAGTCTTGCCACATCGGGAGGCCCATACGATCACCGTCAACCAGACATCGGGATCATGGAGATTGGCATAGGGTTCGACCTGGTGAGGGAACCAGCGGAATCGGCTACCGTCTTCCATACGCCGGCACGCTTCGGGCCATGCAATGCGGTCGATGGGTGGCGGGCCAAACACGCGGCGCATGACAGCGCCGACGTCCTGCTCCCATCCGCTACTCGTCGATGGGTTCATAGGTGGTGTCGAATTGCGTCTCCCCTTCCACAATGGCGTCGAGTATGGCGGCCTTGTCCGATTGGCTCATGCTGCTCTGCTCGATCAGATCACGGATCAGTGCCATGCGTATGCCAATGGATTGCAGCACTTCCTCCCTCGACACCAACTGTCCACGCAGCTGGTCGTTGCGCGTCTCGGTCAGGTCGGCGTCCGCCTGAGTTTTGCGGATTCGCTCAGCCTCGAGTGAGGTCTGCTCGATCTGCAACATGATCGGCAGACACTCACGCGTGTCATAATAGACGCGCTGACCAACTGTCGTGCAGGGTTCAACGCGTCCGTCGAGGCGTTGCTTGGCCGTGCGCCAGGTGCATCCGATCAGGTTGGCGAGACCTTCCATTGTCTGGTGGTGGACATGCGTTGCCATAAGTCGCTGATACTTAGGTTCTTCCGGGGGATATGTGCTCGATCAGGTTCCCG
>Ga0208898_1002222_pt1 | contig 12015 bp, 30 predicted proteins | sample VirMetDEL_Mar_4_FD_184513 | JGI IMG/M metagenome (GOLD analysis project Ga0208898, IMG submission 184513) | Aqueous microbial communities from the Delaware River and Bay under freshwater to marine salinity gradient to study organic matter... | ecosystem: Environmental > Aquatic > Marine >...
ACGTTCTAGCCTTTTCTAACAAATCAAGTTCTGTTGGAATGGGGTCAAGAATGTCGGGGTCTTCTTCATTCTGCTTGTAACCAAATGGTACAGTACGTGCAATGCGTGGTATCTGTACCCATTCGTTCTCTTCTTTAATGTCTGTTGGCTGTGGTAACTTCCACTGCCCTGCTGTTCTAGTCATTTTTTCTTTTTGCGGTTGTCTGTTATAGTAACTGGATTTACGTACTTTTTTGTTGGCATACCACCGCTACTAAAATCTTGAACGTCATCGTCTTCAAAACGGTCAGCGTTTTTTCTTGCTTCTTGTAACATCATACGTGCTTCAGTTAAAGATATTCCAGAATCTCTAATAAAGTCTTTAATTGCATCTTGTTCTTTTTGAGATGTAGATTTCTTTTTAGCCATTAGTCATCATCCTCTACTGTAGCTTTAGCTGGCATAAGCATCACACCACCTGCTGCTTCTACCTGCACCTTCTCTGTTTTAATCAAACCTGTGCGGTCAAGCAGTTCTTTAGCTGCTGACATCTTATCACGAATACCTAGTTCAGTTGGGTCGTACAAAGCGTGTGTCATAGCTATAGCAGCTTTAGGTGCATTACGTGCCATGTACATCTGCGTTGCTTCAAGTATCTCTTCCTTGAGACCTTTTACAATTGCAGTTGTAGCAGTGGACTCTGAATAGCCAGCCAGTTTCTTAGCGGCAACTACGTCACCGCCAGCGTCCTCAAAGAGGACTTCAAGAAACTTCTGTTGTCTTTCGTTTAGTTCTCTAGCCATTATTTCTTTTTCGTTTTATTTGTAGATGACACAACCATGCCGCCTTTGTTAAAGCGATAGTCAGTGTGTCCCGTGCGAGACTTACCCGCATAACCACCTTTGTTAAATCCTATTTTAGAGGCCAGACTATCCTTTTTCTTTTTATCATCTTTTTTATCATCGCCACCAAAGAAACCTGTAATTGCTCCCATAGCAGAACTAGCAGCTTTTTTAGCTGTTTCACCTACGCTTGGTCCTACCTCTTTAATAGCAGAATTATTATAGTCTTGTTCTGTAGCTGTTCTTAACCGCTTTCGGGAAGAACCCTTTTTATATGTACCTGCGTATACTACGCCATTTTCAATATAAGCCATTACTTTAACTCTCCATGATGCATAGCATGTGCCAGCTTATGACTACGTGATTTTACCTGAATTGCCCACCTGCTGTCAAGCATTTCTTTTGCGGCAGTGCGAAAATCTTCTTCGTGTACTGCAGCCCACATCTTTTTAAACTTACATAGACGTGGCACACCCATATTAAAAGCCATGTCTACAAGTACAAGTTGACGTACAGAGTCTAAGCTGTCTACGCAAGGGTGCGCACGTAACAGTTCTTCCTCAACTATCTGTACGTCATTCTCTAATAGAAAAGCAGCGTCAACTTCGGTAATACCATACTCATACACTGTTTCTATGTTCGGTATGTCCATAGTATCTAATTCTTCTTGTGTAATACCACGGTCTTCAAGATTTCTACCAACTCCAATTGTGTCAATGCCTAGTGTATCCTGATAAACTTCTAGGCGCAGACCTTCACTCTTAACAAGCTGTTTGATTAAATGTGTACGAATGTATTTCATCTATTTGCCTTTTGATTCTCTGCCTAGATAGATGCCATATACACCTGTCATAACACCCATGATAACAGAAACAAATGCAGACTGCTGTGTTGTGGGGTCTTCTAGGTTCATAAACCACTCAGCACAACGCCATGACATTGCAACAGAAGCAATCATAGTCAGCTTGGCTGTAACATTAAATTGCAGCCATCGTTTCCACCAATCAATCATTATTTTTTACCAAAGAATTTTGTAGCCGAACGTACTCCGAAAGAAGCAGCAACGATAACTCCAAGTGAGTACTGATACCATTCAGGCATTGAGTTGAGTTGTGCGAAACCATTTGCAACCACCTCTTCCATTCCGGGTATAAAAGCTAGTATAAGGGGTATGCTAAATAATATAGTAAGCCATTCGTCTTTCCACGAAGACTGACTACCTCTAGCCATTTCCAAATCCCAGTCAATTTCACCCGTAGCTTTTTTCTGCATGACTACAGCTTCAGCTTGTGCTTTAGCAACTTTACTTGCTGATTGGGCTTTCTTCTCTTCTACCTTACCCTCTAACCATGTAGAGGCAATATTACTTATTGGACCTATCAGTGCGGTTAGCATTACACACCTCTTCTGAATTTAGCGGTTTTCTTTTGTATCGCTTTAGGCTGTCTGACGAATTGCTTACCAGCAGCAGTTCCTTTTCGTTTAGCACGGGAGGTGGACGCATACTCCTGCGGTGACAACGCTTTGATAGCCGCAGCAGGTAAGTACCGTTCTCCAGTTTTTCCAGACGGCTTCCCACTCTTAGTACCCCACTTTTGTTTGGTCCAAGCCTTGAGACTTTTCTGTGGTCCTTTTAATGTCATGTTTAAGTTATACCATCTTTATATTGATTTGTCAAGTTAAAAAGCTGTAACGGCTACCCATAGTATCAAACCAGAAAATAAAACAATACAAGATATAATCATACCCCATACAATTATTTCTTCCATCTGTTGCTTGCGTAGTCGTTCCTCTTCTAGCCTCTGTTTACGTAACTGACCTTGTATTCTTATTATCTGTGACCATGCACTTGGTCCATACGTCATGTTTACAAAATTGCGCAACTCTTCTTCCATTTGCTCTGCTTTCTTTTTAGCTGCAAATGTTTCAAGTGCTTCTTCTTCTACACTTCCAAACCTACGACCTTTAGCTTTCTCGTGGCTTTTCTTGACATCGTGGATTGAGTTCATCCAACGGCCCAAATCGCCAGCCATTGATTCTATGTCTTTGCCTATCTGCAAACCTTTTTTAATGGCTTCATAGGCCATCTTTGCAGAGGCAATGGCTGTGATGGGGTCTACCATTGCTTACTCCACTATTTTTACGATATAATTTTTACCATCTGGCCCTTTACTAATTTCAACTGTTTTTGACTCACAAGAGTACCGCACAGTACCTGTATCTTTGTACAAGTTTCTTTCTATGGTGCGTTTAGCTTTTAAACACTTGGACAGCTTTTCAAAAGCAGTATGCTCCGCTACACTACCGGAAAGATATAGTATTAGTGTAATTGTCTCAGTCACCATCTTTTCCGTTTCTCATTATCTCTAGTCTAGCTTCTATTGCACTAATACGTTTTTCATAAAATTCCAATGTTAGTTTCTGTTGCTGGTCATGTGGCGCACGACCCTCATCAATCTGTGATGTTAGTTCATCTAGCTGGTCAGCAAGGTGTTCAATCAACATGAACTGTTCGCTGTCAGCAGGTAAACTGCCCATTTCGCCACGAGGCCACTTAATACGAAACTCTGTGTTCTGCTCCAAGTCAGACTTCATCATAGTCTGATTTGTTTCTAGCGTGTTCAGCCTCTCAATCAAGCCAAAGTAAGCCCACGTTGCCAGTGATGCAGCAGCAACCATGCTGATAATGTTACGTAGAGGTAATGCTACCTCAGTGTTCTCACTTAACTTTGTAGGCATCTATAGTTTATGCCTTTCGGGTCTTGTACCCACCGCCAGCTTTTTTATAAGCAAGCGCAAGCATTTGGGCTTTTCTTGCCGACCATTGACCCGGCTTACCGCCCTTGCTGCCAGCTTTAATTCTATTGAACAAACGCTTACGTAATTCAGGCTTAGTATAATTACCTGACTCGTTTACTCTGCTTTTAGTTTTCTTTGGTGCTTTACGTGCCATGTCTATTATCCACGGGTAGGGTTGTAGTATTCTTTTACAGAAACGGTTACACCCAAATTACTACCACCACCATTAAATGCCGTAATCTTATCGCCAGCATGTAAGTGTAGTCTGTCTGACGTAATCATGTTATATACGTCATTACCACCTATAGATTTATTATTTAGGATGGTGTAATATGTGTTGTCTTCTTTGTGATACCACTGTATGCTTACGTTATCTGTAGAAGCTGCACCATTACTGATATGCAGGAACTCCACCGTAGCATCGTGAAAGTTTGATACAGTATATACAACATTAGAACTAGCACCACCAGCAGTAGCAGTAACGGTCACGCTTTCCGTTGCGGTATCAAATGCGATTGGTTGTACCATTACCTATCATTCCAATCCAGCACGTGCTTATGCTTCTTCCAAAACCAATTGGCTATACCACTAAAGAACCTACATACGTAGAGTAAGCCCCATCCAAAGTATTTGATTGCAGTACGTTTCATTACTTCTTTTTAACTGCGCCACCACGCATCATCTTTTTCTTGACCATGCCGCCACGCATCATTTTCTTCTGCGCCATCTTAGCCATGCCACCGCCACGCATTTTCTTTTTGGCAACACCGCCACGCATCATTTTCTTTGCTGCTTTTGCTTTACCCGCCATCATACCACCTTTATTCATTTTATCACGTTCATTTAACAAGGATTGCACTGCTGAAGCAAGGGCATCTTTTCCCTTAAATGCTGCAACAGGTAATCCCAACGATTTAGAAACTACACGAACAGCTTTATTAAAGTCAGCTTTTGCTTGCGCTGCCTTTTTATCTTTAGGTCTTGATTTTGGCCCTGTAACATCAGCCATTGCGAAGTCTCCGTCTATCCAGCACAAGTGATTCATAAACGTCATCAGGAAAGTGCTGATAATATCCTGACTTTTCTAAACTCAATGCTGCATCGTCCAGTGTGGATAGTCTCTGCACAAATACCATGCAGTACACTAACTCATCGTCTGTTACATCATCTACTAAAAAGTCCAGACCTGCCTCTTCTGCATCGTAGTCTGGATGAAACACCATCAGGTGCATATCTTTATTGGCTACTGCCAGTGCTTCGTTTATGCCATCGCAGAACCCGTCTAGGTATTCCATGTCAGGCAGTAGTTCTGTAGCCCATACCACTATGTCAAATGTGTGCAGGTCAAAGTCTTCAACTGCCTTGACCAGCCCAGCTAGACCAGTGTTAATGCTAAAGGTTACTTTATTATCTAGCCATGCTTGCTTTGCATATGGGCATGGCGGTAAGCCGTTTAGCTTTGCATTAGGTATCTCAAGGAAGTCGTTAGACCACTTGCGTATGTCAGCTTCAATAGGGTGCATTATTTCCCTGTAATCTTATTGTATGCTTCGGGGCTTGCAGCTTTAAGTGCCTTCAGGCCGGGGTTGTCTGTGACACTACCACCTGCTGCGTACATATGCTGCTTACCATTTGCCATACCCCCACGCATCATCTTGGCTTTACCTTTTTTAACTTCAGCCATACCTACGCCAATAGAAATGACAGGCACTTTCTTTGTAGCCTTGCCACCATCTTTAAAATTAGTACGTGCCTTACCGGGCATTGTGTCTGAGGCCATAGAACGTGTAGATAGTTCTTTCTTAGCAGCAGCACGTAGCTTTGCTGGCTGTGTATCGTCATTAGTAATGTCTAGCAATTTGTTTGCTGTCATGTTTTCCAGATTAGCTTTAATGCCTTTTTCATTAGCCATTATTTTTTCTTCCTGTTATCTGTAGTAGACAACAATAAACCACCTTTGTTCATACGATAGTCCGTAGCACCTATACGTTTCTTAGTAGCCTGACCACCCTTACTAAACTCTGATACATCTACACCCGCATCTCTTAGTTTAGTACGCATATCATCTAGCTTAGTCATCATACGCTCTAACTGTTCATCAGTTAGGTTTTTATTTTCTTCAACCTGCTTTAGTGTGCGCTTGTAATCTGCAATAAGGCCAGTACGTTTCTTACTAGCCTCACCCATCATAACACGGGCTGGGCTTGCTTCACCTATACCTGCAGCTTTCTTTTCGGCAGATGTCATGCCTTCCAATTCATTAATTGGTTTCTTTTGATTTTTACGTATTGATTTTTGTTTAATTGCTTCTTTAGCAATCTTATCTTTTTCTGCTTTTGTAAGAGCAGCTTTTGTAGCCTTCGTAAGTAATTTACCTAATGCCATAGTTTTATCCTACCATTTAACTTTATGTGACCAGTACTTTGCACTCAGCTTGCTGGTCGGTTTACCTTGTGCATCATGCCGTGCATAATACGACTTCTTACGTGCCTTGTCCTTCGCTGTGGTAGGACTCTTACCAGCACCCTTTACGCCCTGCTGACCAAAGCGTATGAACTTATATGTGTCACCTTCCTTTGCCATCACGCAATGTGACTTCTTAGGATGGCTAGGAGTACGCTTAGGCTTATTGACACCAGTAAGCCCTTCCTCTTTCATCTTATTCTTTACACGCTCTGGAACAGCCATGCTATACCTGTGTCTTCTCTACGAGTTCATCCGGGTGTACGCAGCTTGTCATTTTAAATGCCATAGGCATACGCTCTTTAGTCCACAAGCCTACTAGGTCATAGGCCATCTCACCTATACGTGCCTTACACTGTTCCTCAGTATCATACGGACCACGGTTGTCTGTGATTGTCATGCACATGTCAGCACTGGATATGTGACAGGCTATTATTACCGCTACAAACATAGCTACTCCTCATTAGGCTCTTTCCAACCTTCAGCCCTCATTGCGTCCTCTACATGCTTCAAAGTAAATGACCTACCGTAGTGTGCCTCAACTGCAGTACGCACGTAGAAGACATCACTGTGAGGGATATGCAAGCGGTCTAATGAGTTTGTACGTATAGCTTCATAGAATGCGTCAAGAACATTATCTGTGTATAGTTTTACTGATTTCTTAGCTTTTGTCAAGGGAAAACTTTCCTAACACGAATAATAACACGTAGATAATATCTATAACAGTACATTTATAGTGTTATAGTTAAGTGTACTTACAAAGAAAGTATCAATACATATAAGTGTATAGTTAAGTGTTATTATAATTTAACTAATAAGCATTTAAGTGTAACACTATTAGTGTGCTTTAGTTATACTATAATTATACCAGATTGTGATACAGTTGTCAATCCCTAAAGTTTAATGCCCTACCAAATAAATATAAACTGCACAAAAAATAGGCACAATATATATGACTGCACATATACTAGGCAATATATTTATTGTCAGTTGCTACTGTGGTTAACAGTGAATTTACCTAATCTGTGTATTTCTCTGTGTATATAACGCTACCACCCCCCACTGCCTCCTGCCCAGCCCCCCTGACCGCAAGCGCATGTGATGGCATAATGCGTCCAGATGTGCGCTGTCAGAGCCACTTAGACACTAGATGATGTGTCTCTACATCTATGGATGTAATAGATGATGTGGTTTCAGTCAGTAGTGCCTACTGTTATGTTATCAGTCGCCATACTGAAAGTATGATGTGAAGGATTGGATTCTGAAACTGTCATTGCGTTGCAATGCCGATGCATCTTTTCTGCCATACCTATGGTATCTCAAGTCCAATGTTGGACTACACCCCCCTAACAGCAAGGCTGTTCCCCATTCGTTCTGCTACAGGATGGGTGAGCCTCGTCATGTGATGCACAAGTTTCACACATGGACTTCAAAATATATATGAAATATATTTTTGCAGTGGCGCATGAAACGGCATGGGCAGAGGATCACATCATGTGCTACACGCATCACGAAAAGGCCGACCCCAAATACTCTCTCATTTGTTACGTGTTACATAAATAATATCTCTCCCTTTAGGGTGAGAGAGATATTTTTATTAGTAACACTTCAAATGAGGAGAAGTAAAATGACAAACCAAATCGCAACAATCTCTGCTGAAATCAACACTCTTGAAGCTGAAGGCTTTGCTCTGGCGAAAGAGTGGAAGGCTATCAGCAAAGCTGACAAAGCACGTTTCACCAAATCCACCAAAGCTGATGGCTTTGATACAAGGCTTGGCAAACTTATGTTTGCTCTCAAGCAAGAGGCAAATGGTCGTATCCCTTCAGCAAGGCTGAAAGATTGCGGCATCAATGGAATTGATAAGCGGAGACGTTCTGAGGCTTTGTGGTTCGTTGAAAACGAAACTGAGGCAAGAGCCTTTGTTCAAGCCTCAAAGAAAGGCTTTACATCCCTGACAGCTTTACAAGCTGCTATGAAGAAAGCTGAGAAAGCATCTGAGCCAAAGGCTGAAACACATGATGAGCCAGAGGCTGATACAGAGTCCAATGTTGGACTAGATGAGTCAGAGACTCAAGAGCCATTATCTGTTCTTACAGCAAATGATATTGCACTTGACCTTATGGTCAAAGTAGAAATGTTTGCTGTCTCTGAGGAAATCTCAGAAGAAGCCGCATTCAAGGCTGTAATGCAAGCAATCAAAGAACAAGCAGTAATGCTTGACAAGCAACAGGCAGTAGCGTAAAGCTACTGTCTAACCCTTTCTGAAACTTTTTACGGAGTAAATATCATGGATATGATTATCGCATTGTTCATCATGGTCACTGGTGCATTGGTTGGCGTATTGTCAGCCGTGTCATTTGCGGATGGCGTTCCCGGCATGGGAATTGTTATGGTAGGCTGTATAGCCTGTTTTATTGGTGGCTGGATTATTATTGCAAAGGAAATGATGTAATGGCTAAACGTCATATCATACCTTTGGGCAAGCACAAGCCTGTCCGTTCATCATGGTCGGCTATGGATACACAAGCCTATAGCCGTAGCTATGAGCCTGAGACACGTCCAGAATACCAGTGCTATGTCACTGGTCAACAGGCCAATATGATTGCCTCGTATGAACAGCACAAGAAAGCTGTTGACAAGCGTGAAGCATTGGCTATTCTGGATTCACTGCTTTAGTGTGTAACGTAATATATACTGATACTTTAGTGAAAGTATATATTACTTATACAACACTTAACCAAGTCCAATGTTGGACTAACATTAACGGAGTTAAACATGGTTATTGCTACTTATGATGATATGTTACAGGCTTTCAGTGATGCGTTCAAAGAGTATCATGGTGTCCGTCCATCATACGGCTATGGCAATAGCTTCACCTATGATGAGTTAGGTGATGAAATTCTGAAGCTGGAAAAATGGGCTGAAGAAGATGCACAGCGTGATGCACAGGAAGAAGCACGTGCTGTGTCAAGTGTAATGGCTGTGGGTTGCCCAGATGAGGCTACAGCACAGCGTTGGTTAGATGATGCATGGGAGATTTACTAATGAGTAAATGTTGTGTTTGTGACAATTATGGGGCTACTATGTACTATGCCCCATCTGATGATATGTATCACGCTACCTGCTGGGCTAGTGTGTATGAAGCTGACGAATATCAGCAAGGCTATGATATGGCTATGGCTGACATTGAGGCTGGCGATATTACTGCCACACATGGGCTGTTCTCATTCGAGAATGACCCGCCCGAAAATGCAAGGCACTATGGCTATGAGGCCGCTTGTGCAGATACAATCCTGAAGGAGCAAGGCTATGACGTATAATCTTATCGGTACTGGCAACAATGCCAAGACAATCAAGGGTGATGGCTCTGAGTTTGTTACCGCCATCAAGTACATGAAACCACACAAGACTGTGTATCGTGGCAAGGTGCATAACCTATGTGCTATGGCTGACAAGGCTGGTTGTGCAGAGCCATGTCTCAAGGGTGCAGGGCGTGGGCAAATGCAATCTGTACAGCGTGGCAGGGAACGCAAGACCATGTTCTATCTGTCAGACAGAATTGGTTTCATGGATGCACTCATCAATGATATCACTGTATTCAGTCGGAGACAGCGCAAGAATGGCATACAGCCATGTGTGAGACTGAATGGCACTAGCGATATTCAGTATGAAAAGACAGGTATCATGGAGCAATTTCCAGAGGTGCAGTTTTATGATTACACAAAGATTGTGAAACGTGCCTATGCCAAACTGCCAGCTAACTATCACCTCACGCTGTCTTACTCTGAGAAAGACCCTGAGTATGCAGAGCAGGTGCTACAGGCTGTGCGAGATACTGGCGTAAATGCGGCAGTCGTATTCCGTCACAAGCTACCTGAGACATTCAAGGGTTTACCTGTAGTGGATGGTGACAAGGATGATTTACGTTTCCTTGACCCAAAGGGTGTTATCGTTGGCCTGATTGCCAAAGGCAAGAAAGCTAAAGCTGACAAGTCTGGGTTTGTGATTGACTGCTAGCCCTTATGTATACCTTATGTGAAATAACACTTGAATGTTATATGAAAGTGTTATATTCACTTAGGTATACTAGACAAGTCCAATGTTGGACTAAGGAGTTTTCACATGATTAAACGTATCAATCCCATAGCCAAAGTAATGGCTGAGAGTAGGCGCAGGACTAGCACAAAGGTAGTGCCTGACAAGAAGAAGTACAATCGCAAGAAGGATAAAGACAATGCAAATAAAAATCGAAAAGATGAAATCACTCAAGACTAAACCACGCAAAGCAAAGCGTGATGATTGGAAGCGTAACCGCAAGGTGTTGCGTAATGCAAAGCGTGAGACACAGGAGAGATGGTATGCATAAGGTAAGAGTGTATTGGAATTTGCATAAGAAATGTTTTTCTGTTCAGGATTACAAGACAGGCAAGGTGATTGCACACAAGAACCTTGTGCATCTGACAGGTGTGAAGTTTCATGTTCGTACTGGTGGCAATCAACGTGTTCGTGATGAGGGCAGGAAGAATGTTCACGCCTTTATGATTGGCAATTTAGTAGGTGGCTCATCTGAATTTGTGGATGTTGCGGATGCTATCGGCAGGGAAGTTACATATAATCCATACAAGTATGACACATTCGTAACCGTCTACGACAAAGAACCTGTGATGGAAGCACACTCTGTCATAGCATGTGTAAACCAGAGGGCAGATACCAAAGCGTATGTACCGTCTGTGTTTGCATCAATATCAAACCCCAACAAGTCCAACATTGGACTAACTAACCAACAGTAAAAAGGAGACTTTATTATGACTATTCAAACTATCACATTTCACCAGCGTTCAACAGGTAAGACAGGTCAGGTGCTTGCATCACCGGAGATTGAGCGTAAGCTGTCTAAGGTAGAAGCATTGTACAAGCAGTATCATGGTGTGAAGATGGGTCGTTACAAGTTCTATGACCTTGCACTAGAGTTTGCTCGTGAAGCAAAGGCAGAGGCAGGTGGGTACTTGCAGTACACAACAGAGGCTATTGCTGGTATTTTCTTGGATGCTATGCACAAGGAACTGGGCAAGGCTGTGCGTAGGAAGAATACAGACAAGCCTATCACTATTGAGATTGGCAGTGTTGTTGTAGACAATCTGCGTGACCTTGCTCGTACTGGTCGTGGCAAAGCAAGAAAGGCGGTAGCATAATGTATTGGGAAGTCGGTATCAAAATTGGTAATGAGAGTGGGCAGGTAACTGTCCACCCTCAAGCCCTTGAACAGAGCGAGTGGAGTAATGCAATAGAACATGCTATGGAGATGGCGCAGTCATTGTATCCGAAACACAAGATTGAGTTTGATTATGTAAAGGAATATGATAGAGCAGAATAATCTGCCTAAATGTATTGGCAAGGCGTGGAGTAGTCGGGTTCTACTGCATCAGTAGCGAAGACCATGCCTGTGGGGGTGTTCTCTCACCCTCTGTATTGAGGGAGTTGTGACCCCCCACTGCCATGTTTAACAGGAGTATAAAAATGAGATATATTAATTCTGAGACAGGCGAACTGCACATACCTGAGTTTGCACATGGTTACTTACTTGCGTACTCACTGTATCATCTGAATGACATTCGTGAAGCAGGTGAGGATGATACATGGGAGCAGGTAATGGACGTGCCACTGATGGCAGGTGAACATTGTGATTATCAGACGTATGACTTGAACTTTTGGATTGACGATGAAGATGGCAAGATGTACTGTACTGCCTATGAGGTGTGGCATGATGAGGCAGGGTATGCTTACACAAAGACGGATGAATATAGGAGATTGACACATGAATTGCTGGCACTGTAAAACAGAACTGATATGGGGTGTTGACCATGACGTATCAGATGAGGAAGATTTCTATAGCATGAGGACTTGCCTACACTGCCCTAACTGTGGGTGT
>Ga0208898_1002224_pt1 | contig 12004 bp, 6 predicted proteins | sample VirMetDEL_Mar_4_FD_184513 | JGI IMG/M metagenome (GOLD analysis project Ga0208898, IMG submission 184513) | Aqueous microbial communities from the Delaware River and Bay under freshwater to marine salinity gradient to study organic matter... | ecosystem: Environmental > Aquatic > Marine > Coastal...
TCAGCCATTATTTTCTTCCCATCATCCATCTTAAATATTCTTGTTGAACACTAGCTGTAAGTTGTGCTTGTTCAGAAAGTTGAGATTGTTCTTCAGCCATACTTTCAAGTTTTTCTTGCGCTTCTACTAAAGGACTTTCTACATCAAATTGAGGTTTGAGTTCTTCAAACATAACATATTTACCACCTCTTAACATTGCATCTGGCATTGTACTAATTTCAGGACCTAGATAAGTATTCATAACTTCACCAGCTCTAATACTTTTATCCTGTGCTTCTAAAGCTTCTACATACGGTGACCATTTTCTTACAACTTCTAAAGCCATATCTTGTGCTGCACTATCACTTAATTTATCACCAGTAAGTGCTAGCCAAGTATCTTCTAATTCCTCACGTACATCAAGTACAGTAGGTTTTCTATTGTCTAATCTAATCTTTGCAGCTGCAGCTTTATCTATACGAGCATCTTCTGTTTCTGATTCAGATTTTTTAATAGTCAAAAAACTATCCATAGCATTAGCAAATATTTCTCTGCTTAATATTTGTTCAGAGTTGTACTGTTGTGACCTATAATCTGTGCCACCAAAAAATTTATTAATATCATACGAAATACCTTGTTGGTTTCTAGCAGATAGCTCATCACTTACAAAAGTACTACGTTTAATAGAACCTTCGTACCAATCTTCGTATTCTTTATTAGCAAAATTTAAAACTTCGGCAATAAAGTTTTCAGTAACAATACCTAAGTTACCATTAACTTCATTTCCCAAATCTTCTTCATCTAAATATCCCATATTTAATGCAAAGTTTTGTATTCTTGACACATCACTTTGACTTAAAGTCTGTATAAAAGTCTCTACAAAGTTTTCAGCAGGAAACATTCCGCCTTCTAAATCTATTTCTACTGTAGTTGGGTTACCATTTTCATCTAAAACTACTTGACCTTTAGCATCTTTTACTACAACTAATCTTTTATTGTCAGTAGGTAATCCTGAACCAATTAAAGGTCTTCCATCTTCACCTATCATTCCAGGCATAAGTCCTGTATCTGTTTCAGCTGGTTGTATGTTAGAAAACATTGCAGTAAATTTTTCTTCTGCAGCATCTGAATCTATGTAAAATTTTAATAAATCTACTAATGATTCATTTCCACCATATTCACCAGGATTACTAATAAAATCTGCAAAAGTAAAACCTTCTATACCTAAGTTTTGTGCAACAATAGCTTCGAGTCTTTCACGTTTTTCAGGTGTCATTACTTAGTACCAACTTTTCTTTTGTTTTGTTCTAAGGCTGTATTATACTTCATAAATTCTTTATCACTAGACATTAACCTAATAATAACATTTTGCCATATAGGGTAAAAATCAGGATAATCTGCAATTACTGAGTAGGCATATGCTGCAACTTGACTTCTTATTGTAAATGCAACAGGGTCTTTAGAGTTTCTCCACCAAGTACTACTATTTCCTAACTCTACAGATAATTCTTCTGCGTCTTTAAAAGCTTCATAAAACTCTGCAAATCCTTTACCTGCTTCTGTACTTAGAGCGTAATCACTTGTTAGCCATTGTGTTCTCATTTCATCAAATCTAACTTGTGATGTAGGTGTATCAGTTTGACCATAAGCTCTCAAAAATCCTGGTCTTGTATCCATCAAAGCAAGTCTATATGCTTTTTTATACATATCTTTTTCAGCAGATGACATGTTTGGATTGTCTTCTATATCTCTACTAAATTTTTTGTATTGTACTCCTGCTGCTGAATCATTTGCATATAACATATAATCGCTTGGATTCATAGTAGCTTGTGCAATCATGTCAGCATAGGAACGTTCTATTTCTGGATTATCATAATTTAAAAATTGATAAGTTGTTTTAAATCTAACAAGATTATCAGCATTTTTTTCTTTCCAAGTTTTTACTGTTGCATTAAATGTTTTAGCTCTTACATCTCTTTCTCTAGAAGATGTTGTTACATAAGAATGTTCAAATCCATATTTACCATAAAACGCACTAGCTGCAGCAACATTATCTCCACTATATTGGTCAAGTAATTGTTGATATTCTCCAGCTAAAACTGCTGTCATCCACCATTTACCTGATTTATCTTCTACAGCTGATTCAAATACAGCACCTGTCATAAATCCAAATTGCGAAAGAAATCTATAAAAGTTTAACCATCTACCTTTATGCGCAGAGTAACGCATCAATGCTAAATCTAATATAGCTGGTGTTAGTACACCTTTAGGCAAGTCTATAGGTAAATTGTTGTTTTCTAAATAAGCATTTGTTAAATCATTTACATTTAACATATTTCTAGTTCCATCCCACTCAGGATATATAGCATATATATATTTATCTAGTTCTCCATTGTTAAGTAATCGTTCTTCATCGTGACTAGATTTAATAGCATCCCAAACATCAATTGTTGCTTCAGCACGCATATGTTCTACTTTTGATGACATTTCCCAACGTTCAAAGTTATTATCTGGGTCTACGTATGTTTCTAATACAGCTTCTCTTACTAAGTCTACACCAGCTTTAGTACCACCTAGACTTGCTCTTAGTTTGTCTAAATATGGTATACGTCCACCAGCTAAAGCTTCTATAAAATTGTCTGGTGGTGGGAATGAACCAAAGAAATCATCTGCAAACTCTTGAGATACATTAGTTTTATCAAATAACCATTTAGTTCCAAAAGATACTAATGGTGTTGTTGATGGGTATACCTGTGAACTTATCATGTTTATACCTGAAGCAAAACCTTTAGCAACCATTTTAAATGCACTATCTTGTCCAAATAACAAGTTATTAAATTTAGCATTAAAAGGCATAATAAACATATCTTCACCTGTATCAGGGTCTTTTACAAATGTACCTTGATTTTCATAAGAATAAACATTACCTGCTGCTCTTAAACCTTTGTAAGTAGTTGCACCTTGTCTAATGTAATAAGGATTCATAGCAGTTAACTTAGACCACCTTCTACCCATTTCAAAAAATACTTCAGGGAATGGAAATATATTTCTACCTATTTCAGATATTCTATGTCTAGTTTTAGTATCATATAACAATTCTTTAAGACTATGTAATGCGTGGCTAGATGCTAAATCACTTATAGTTTGATAATTATCTATTTTACCTGATTTAAGCGCAGCTGTTCCTTTTAACAGCTGTATTACGCTATTAGGTATAGCAGCAGCAACTGCTTCAGCAATAAGTTCTTTCTGTAATTTAGGTGTAAATTCTTCAAAGTAACTTGTTAAATATAACCATCTGTATTCTTTAAATTTAGGAGAACGGTGTAATCTTGCTAATGGTTCTGATAACAAAAAGTTAAATATATTATTTAACATAGAATCTAACTTTTCATTTGCTTTTGCTAATTGACTTTCAGCTATTTTAGGGTCTTTAATTAATACCTTACCTGCATCAAAAGTTTCTTGGTCAACTATAAGTTTAAAACCATTTCGCATGTCTCTTTCTTGTTTAATAGAATATTTAGCAAAAACGTCTTTAGTATCTGGTGCTAAATCAAATTTAACTGTTTTACCATCAATAACTTTTTCTACTTTACCTGTAATAATTCCTTGACGTAACTCTAAATCGCCTGTATCGGTAAAACTATTATCGAACCAATGTTGTCCTTTTTTTGGACCTACATCATAAACACCATAATGTTTACCTTTTTGCATAGACATACCTGTTCTCATTCGGATGCTAGCTTCTATTTTATTAAGATGTTCTAGTAAACCTTCTTCTGTTTTCAATTTATTCATACTTGAACCCATAGTGGCAATGTAATTATCAATCATTTTTGCTGCATCACTACTTACCATCCATTGTGCAAGTTCATCAGTACCCCAACCTAATTCTACAATTTTTCTAGCAAAATCATCATGTCTAAGTTTTTGATACTGTACTATATAACCTTCTAATGATTTTGGATTATCAGCAGATACAGGTACATAATTAACAAGTTTACTGTTTATGTTTTTGTAATTTAATCCTTGATATCCAAAGTTTGCAGCTAAAGCATCATGAAATATAGTACTCATAGTTATATCGTTTATATCTTCACCTGAATCAATAATTTGTTTCATTAATTTTTTTAACGGTGAACGTTTTGGTAATTGACCATATGAATAAGTCCATTGTAAAGTTTTTAATGGGTGGTCAAATAAACTTGTTAAATCAGGGTGTATAAAAAATGCTAACTGTTCTTCAAACATAACTCTCTGTGTCAAAGCAGGTTTAGCAATAGCTTTAGGTTTAAAGTATGTATTTGTCCAAAAATCCCAAACTGCTGTAGCTGCATCATTTTCTATTTTTGTAGTAGGTATTTTAAGTCCTGCAAAAAAACCTTCTTTTTCAATTAAGTTTTTCATATTATCTAATGCATTACTAGCAAAACCTCGTTTAGATATTAAAGGTTCTATTTCTGTGAAATACCTACCCATTAACCTATTCATCATTCTATTGTTTGTTAATGGCGCACCTTGGTTTGCTGTTTCTGATAATAAACTTGCAGAAGGAATAAACTGTGTTTCTCCTGTATCTGGATTTGTTATTTTAGGACTAAAAGAATCATAGACTAAATTACCTTCTGGGTCAGCCATATATCCTTTAAGTTGTGTTTCATCTCTATATAATTCATCAAATCTACGTTTCATAACTTCATATCTTGCTGTACCTGCACGTTCTTTTACTAACTGTAAATCAGCATCTTGTAATCTTTTAGCAAATTTATTAGCAGAACTTACTGACCAGTTTTTTATATTTGCAAAATCTTGCAAGATAATGTCTGCTTTGGCTGTACCATAACCTGTACTACGCAAGTGTCTTTTTAAAGTTTCAAATGCTTTTTGTCTACTAAAATAATTTAAAGATGATGAGGGTTGTACAGATAACATTTTACGCCATTGAGGTGACATACCTTCACTAAATTCAGCATAAAATCCTAAGTTTCTACCTAAGTTATTATCACCTGTTCTATTCCATCTATAAAATTCTTCTTTGTCTAAAACACGTTTACCATCTAATATTTTTGGTTTTAACATTTTTAATCCACCAGCATTAAATTGTCTAGGTAAATTAGCTACACTATCTACAGCATTAAGAGTTTTATTAGCCATTCTTCCAGCCATGCTACCTAGTGAAGGAACTGTAACAGGTGTGCCTTTAGCAGCCGTTAAAGCGCTACTAAGCAGGTTAGATTGTCCTTTAGGTAATGTATCTAGTTTAAATATTTCGTTCATGCCAGGTAGTTTTAAGCCCTGGTCACTATAAATTTTAGTAAATAAACTTTGCATATCTTCTAAATTGTCTATTTCGATAGTTAATCCTTGTACTTTTTCAGGAAATTTTTGTGTCCAAGGAATGTTGTCTAATTGAGACCAGCTTTTGTTTTGTACTAAATTATCAAGTATTCCACCGTTAGTTAATTTACTAACTATTTTTTCTGTTGTTGTGTCAAACATACCTGTTGCACGACCGCCAAACAGACCATATTCTTTACGTAACTTGTTAGTTTTATTTCTTGCACCAATAACAGTGTCACTTAAATCCTTAACTAAATTTTTATCTTTTACTTTATAATCAAAATTAGTAATAAAATTATCTACGTCATCTATTGCTTCTCCTGTTACTGGATTAGCTTTGTTAGTTTTAACCCAGTCAGTAATTATTTCTTCACGTTTAACAGGAGTAAATAATTCAGTATCATCAAATTTATTTAATTTATTTAATGATTTGGTAAGCTTGCTTGCTTTCTTTAAAAACTTAATTGCTCCGCCACCAGCTATTTCAGGTAATATTCTTTCGTAACCATCAATCCAACCAGACATTGTTTTGTATTCATCACTACCTACATCATATCGAAGAGAAGCTTGATACCTACCAGAAGAATATGGTGTTTGTATTCCTAATATTTCATTCATATTAGCTTGTTTATTTTCTGCATATTCTTGTGCTAGCTCTGGATTGTATATAAATTTTCTACCAGCAAAAGCTTCTATTTGTTGAGGTCTTTGTATGGATGTCCAATGTATAGCACCATTTTCATTTGGTTTAACAATAGGTTGTCCTACGTTTGCATAGTATATTCTTTCTGCATCTTGTTCTGACCAACCACGTTGTATTAACTCAAGAATTTCTGGTTTGTAATTACCTTGACTATCTTTAGCCATTAAACTTTCAACAGTAATAATATTGTTTCTATTGTAGTTTACTGGTTGACTAGAACGTACTTGATTAAGCATTTCAAATAAATAAGCTTCTCCACCTTTATCTTTAGCTTCTTGTGCAAACGAAATCCAATCTTTAGTTTCTTGTAACCAACCACCTTTTTTACCAAGACTTTGTACATTTGTAGTACGGAAGTCAATAGGTATAAATTGTTGAGCATATTCTTGTGTTTCGCCTCTTTCCATGTATTCATCCATAGCATTCATCTGTTGTGCATATGCCCAGGTTCTACCATTAAATAAAGCTTTGTTTTCAGGTAATAATAAGTTAAGACCAGGTATACCAAGTAATCCTTTTTTAAGAGGACTTAATGCTTCATATTCTTCTGGTGTAACTAATTCACCTGTTGTTTTATCAATAAATGGTTTTTGTATAGAACTACGATAACTAGGTGTATATTTAGCATATGTTTCACTTATTGCATCAAATGTAGCTATAGTCCACAAAGATAAGTTTTTTGCAAATTCTATTGGATTTGTAAACTCTTCAGGTGTTAAATCAATTTGTCCTATTGGTGTATCAAATTCTCCACCATCTTCAGGTATTTCTAATGGTGTAACAGCTTCTAAAGCTTTACGTGCAACATAAAGACCATTATCAATTAAATAACCTATACCAAAAACTTGTAACATATTCATAGTCATGTCGTCATTGTATCCTTTAGACTTATAATCTTTAGATACTTCTGCCCAGTCATTAGCAGCTTGTACAGCTTTTTCTTGTACAAATAAATCAGTTAAATCTTGTACTGACTTTGCGTCTACAGGTATATCGGATTCTGCTAATGGTTTAAGTATTTCAGGAGGTAATACAGCATAACGTTCAGTAAAGGCTAGAAACCTTTGCTCAAAGTTAGGATTTGCGTCTAGGTAATCATTATATTGTTTATAACGTGCTTTTTGACGTTGACTTTGATTACCAAAGTTTTCTATATCATAGATATCATTAAACATTATGTAATGAAGTTATAATTTTGTCTAGCGCGTGTATTTTTTAATTGTTTAATATATATATTGTTTTGATTTCTTGCATCTAATACATCTAGTAAAATATTTACATCATCCTGTGCAGATGCAATTTCTTCAATACCAATACTCTGTCCTGTAGCTCCACCAGCTCTAGGGTCTTGTGTTACTAATTCTGTACCTGTAAATACTTCTGGTTTATTTTGTTTTACTATTTGTTCTCCTGTAGGTGCAGTTCTAGATAAACCATTAACTGCTTGTTGTCCTTCTACAAAAGCTTTATTTTCTCCAGATTTTGCATTAGGTAATCTACGTATAGGTTGTTTTAAAGGTATTTTTGCAGAACCTGGTCCACCATCTGTTCTATTCATTCCTTTGCCTGCTCCAGGACCTGGTGCTGATACAGGTGCAGGATTACTAGCTTGTCTATAGCCGCCTCTAGTACGATTCTTTCCCATTATAAAATTCCTTTGTTATTAATATAATAATACCTTTTTGTGGAGTTATAATTTCAGTTACATTTTCTGAAAGTATATCTAATTCGTCAGTTACACCGTATTCTTGATAAATCATGTCCCAAAATTCATTCTCTACAAAATCCATTACATTCCTAATGCTTGTGCAACAGTAGGAGGTTGTCCACCTTGTTGCGCTAACATTTGTTGTTGTTGTATCATAGCCATTTGCTCAGGTGTCATCTGTGGCTCTTCAGGAGTGTAAAACTGTCTTAGGATATCAAGTACATTACCTGGATTTTCATATATAGCTATTGCAGCCATTGTTGCTTGCATGTCACCTTGTGCTGACCTAGCAAGTATTGAATCATATAAAACAGTTTCTGCTTTATTTTTTCTAATACGTTCTTGTACCTTAGCTACATTTTCAAGACCATCAATATTATCTTGTAATGTTTCTATATCTATAACACCAGCTTGTAGTAACTGTAAACCAGTAACAATCTTCTGTGGCTCATCAAATCCTGCCATAACACCATAGATACGTCTTGTTCTATAATCTCCACCAATATCTACTAATGGTTGATAGTTTTCAGAAAATGCAGTACCGTTTAAATAACCTGCTATAGGTTTCTTAGTAATACCTGTTTGATAAGACATGATTGTATCCATCTCTAATCTTTTTGCATCCATCTCTGTTAAACCAACTTTAATTAATTCTCTATACTCATTAATCATTAATGACATAGTTGAGTTAAGTTCTGATAATCCTGCACCAGTAACAAAAGAGTTAGGTGACTGTGAGTCATCAGTAACTGGATAACCACCTACCATACGTAGTTGTCTTTCTAATCTATCGACTTGTTGGAACAACTGATACGGCATATTGTTTTGTGGTTTAGAAACTTGTGTACCTGGTGACAAATAGTTTATTGCAAATCTACCTTTTCGGTATTGTCCGCTTTCTATCTCACCTGATATGTTAGTTTCTGTGAAAACACTATCTTCCATAGCTATTGCTGACATAATGTTTATTTTTGCCATCATAGCCATTAAACCTATTACGTGGTCATACTGACCTTTAAGTTGGTCAAAAGATACACGCTTAACAAATACAAATGGAGGTGTACTTAATGTATTAGGTATAAAATCTAATATTAAGTTTCTTTCAGGAAATATAATGTATGTTCCACCTTGGTCATAATATTCAATAATCCTTACACCTTGAGAAGTATTATCCTCCCATTGTTGTTCACGATTAGTGTCATATGACATAAACGGTGTTGCATAGTCTTGATACTCTTGACCTGTATCATCCTCGTCATCTTGTTTTAAAATCTCTTTAGCAAACTCAGGATAGATTTGAGCTAGTTTATATCTAGGTACTCTACGTACAACAGCTAACTCTCTTGGTTTTTGGTCAGGTCCAAAGTTTCCTGGAAATGTATCAAAAGGGTCTCTTAGTTCTGCTGATGGATAGTAATAACCGTTAGCATCTCTTTTTGTTGAGATAACCCATGCACAGAAACCATAACCTGGTAACCACCTAGCAGCTTGTGCTAACTGTAAGTTAAGGTTTTGTTTCTCATCATAGCTAGTAACAATACGTTCTAGTTTCTCTGCACGATTTTTTGCTCTAGCAGAATCTACTTCATTAGGTACATCTACTCGTACTTGAGGTACACCTGAAATCTTTTGTGCAAGTCGGTCAATACCAGACTGCAACATGTTAGGAGCTGGTAGTAAATCAGCATCTGAGCTTTCCATTGTGTCACCTAGTAATGCTTTAATACCATCTGGCCCACCATTTAAAATAGCTTTAATTCTAGCTTTACTAACTTGTCTATCTTGTACGTTTTTACCAGATGTTAAGTTAGCAGCATTAGCTATAACTTCTTTATAATTTTTTACATCTATGTTTTCTATTCCCATGGTGCGTTGTTCATCTCCGTCATTTTGTATTCCCCATAACTAGGATTATAGTCTAAACCCATGTCCGCAGTATGCTCTTTTTGCATACGCCTAAAAACCTTCATAGGAAACCAACTAGCCATAACTATATCAGTTTTTTCCTTATTTCGCTTTGAAACAGGTTTACCATCAAAGTATAACAGTTGTTGCCTATATTGCTGTACTTTTGCATTTGACACACCATCACCGACAGGTAAGTGTATACGTCTATCTTCAAATAAGTCTGCCATAGCACCTACACCATACAATGGGTCATGTTTGTTTTTACCTGTAAGATGTCCTTGTACAGTAATACCAGTACGTAATGTAAATTCTTTTATGCTTGCATCTTGTCTAATTGCAGACTGAAAACCGTTTTCTTCTACTATCCAATGTCTACAATCGTACTCGTGTAACCATACAGCCATTTGGTCAAGTGCAGCTCTAATACCTCCACCTTTTTTATTTTCTAAATCAACTAGGTATAACTCACCTTTGTATTGGTCTATACCCCAAAGTACTGCAGCTTGGTAACCAGATGATGCAGGGTCAAGTCCAGCAACTAAATGTAAGTTCTGATACATCTGCCCCATAACTAAATCTGGTCGCATACATTGGTCAATAATGTTCATAGTAAATATCTGTGTACCCTCTATGTATGCTTGGTTGTAATACACCATCTCGAATGTCTGTCTACCACCTGTAGATTCAGCAGAATGTAACCTAGACATTAACCATCTGTAAGAACGTTTACTTGCCCATAACATACAGTCTGTGTGATTTTCTTCTTCATGTTCTGGTATTGCACAATCTATAGCGTGTGCTGTTTCTACAATACTGGTAAAGTTATCTGCAGCTAGTAAGTGATTATATAAATCATCAGGGTGCTGTCTTGAACCAATTACTACTACAGCTGTATGTTCCTCTTTACGACTAGATAATGTTGTAGTCCACCATTGTCTAGTACTTTCCCTAGCACCTGGTTGTTGTGTAGTTTGGTGGTCCTCAATATCGTCAGCAATAATAATATCGCAGTCACGAGATAATATCTTTCCACCTTTACCTACAGCTACCATTGTCGGTGATTTAATACCTGCAACAGTACGTGTACCTACAGTAAATTGATTCTGTGACCAGTTTTTACCTGACCTGTTATCTGGCTTAAAAGATGCACCTGGTGGACAGAAGTCCTCTCTAAGTTCTTCGTTAGTATCTAGTACGTCAAGTACAGCAGATAATGCGTTTTTAGCTATATCCTCGTTACCACCTACCCACATAATACGTGTATTAGGGTTTTTACATATCTGATATACAGCAAAATGTATTAACAGTTCAGTCTTTCCATGTCGAGGGGGTGACAGTATTAATAACTCTTTACCATTTTCTATACTATCAATAATGTTATTTATCCAGTTTATATGGAACGGAGCGGTTTCGTACTTCTTACCTAACTCGGTTCGGAAATAGCGTTGTCGGAAGTTTGAAAAATTTTCTAATGCATTCTTAGCATCTTCGGAGAGTTCCCAGTCTTCTGCAGCTATAGCGTTTCTACTGTCTATCTTGTAGGCAGCGAGCATGCGACTAACGGTAGCTGAAGTGCAACCGAGGAGGGAAGCCGCGTTGGCTACCGTCATGTCGCCTGTTGCAACCTGGTCAGCTATTCCCTCACTTACGAAAGCTCGGTAATGCTGTCCTCGCCTAACTGAAGCGTAATCGCCCTCGTCAGACTTACGTTCTATGTTAATAGGTTTTTGTTCAGCTTTCTTGTTATGTCTTGAATCTCTTGCAAACTGTCTCTTTTGGCACTTAGGGGAACAGAATTTACGTTTTTTACCTGTTAATCTTTTCCTACAACCCTCTGCTATACAGATTACATTATGTGATGATTCGACCATAAAAAACTATCTTCCTGTAGATGTTTGCGTAGTGCTAATTATATGGTATAGTCCTGTTAATTACAAACATCAAACACAAGTAATTTGTTACAGGTGAAGTTGCAATCGGGATGCGGAAAGCTGCTGACTGGCGAGACAGTACACTAGAAAGACAAAGGCAGTACCCAAGGACTTACAAAAAGGTTTGATTAGCTTCCAATAACACTAATGCCCGCTCATGCTCAAAAGCCTTATACTGACTGGGTTTTTACTGTACAGAATTACCAGAATATATTTTTAGACATACATATATAGTATACAACGTCTAGATTGACATATGTAGGTCAATGACTATACAGATACAGTTCTTGTATACAGACAGTAGGTAATATTTTCTATATAGAGTAATGTATGCTGTATCTGTATAGACATATATGTCCTACATATGAGTATATATAAATTTAAATACAGAGGTATGGTAGTTTAATGATGTGCCTTGATACTGTATGTAAT
>Ga0208898_1002225_pt1 | contig 12002 bp, 8 predicted proteins | sample VirMetDEL_Mar_4_FD_184513 | JGI IMG/M metagenome (GOLD analysis project Ga0208898, IMG submission 184513) | Aqueous microbial communities from the Delaware River and Bay under freshwater to marine salinity gradient to study organic matter... | ecosystem: Environmental > Aquatic > Marine > Coastal...
CAGCATTTGTCATTGGTAAGAAATTTGCTTTTGACAGATTGCAAGGACAGTATGACCAAATCATAGGTCTTATGGCTTCAATGGCAAAGATTAATGTGATGTCAATAATAGCTATGGAAGATGCAGTCTTTACAGAAACAAACATATCTGGTGAGATAGAATCAGGACAATATCGTAAAGGTAGATTCGCTGTAAACTATTTATCGCCAGGTACACAAGTCAGTAAACCTGCATCAAATGTTCCTTATCAAATTTTCCAACAGATAGATAGAATAGAACGACAACTTCGTGTTGGTGGTTCTTACCCTGTTTCTGATGATTCACAGTCTCCACTTAGCTTCGCAACTGGTAGAGGATTAGAAGAACTAGGTGCAAGTATGTCTCTAATGATTAGAGAATATCATACTGTTATGGCTGATGCTATAGAAATGATTGATTCTAAGAGATTAGAGTGGGATGAGAAAATGTATGGTGGTAAGACAAAAGCATTATCTGGTTATATGGATAATAAATTTTACTCTGAAACATACAATCCATCACTTGACATACAAGGATCATACAAGACACGCAGAGTGTATGGTGCTATGGCTGGTTATGATGAACCACAAAAGATTGTTACAGGTTTACAGTTATTACAAGCTGGTATCATAGACACACAAACTCTACAAGAAAACTTAGATGGATTAGATAACCTTGTTAGAGTGAATGAAAGAATTACAAAAGAAAAAGCAGATAAAGTTTTATTTGACACATTGTTAGCACAAGCCCAACAGGGTGATGCCAAGGCAACTATGGCTGTTGTACAGATAAGAAAAAATCCAGATGATATGCAAAATATCTTGGATAAATTCTTTACAGCAGAAGAACCAGAGATACCTATGGCAGAACAAGAATTGCTTGGGGGTGCGACCTTACCACCACAAGGTCCACCACCAGGCATAGCACAGTTACTACAAGGATTAGGTGGCTAATGTCAATTAATAAAAAGTTTGCAGATATAGTACACAACTCATTAGGTGATGTTGATGAACTTGGTGATGATATATTAATGGATGAAGAAGTTTTCCAACCAAGAATATTTAAAGATGAAATGCCACCAATGGTGTTTCCATTTGGCTATATGATAATCAGTTCAACTTTTATGTATTATGATGATGAGGAGCAAGATGGCAACGAGGAGTTCTAGTAACAAAGGTACTGATAGGAGAGCATTAAATGTTCCACCACCAGCACGAAATACACAAGACAATACACAAGCTGTAAGAAGAATACCTGGTATGCCTTATGGTGAACAACAAGCATTAACACAACAGCAACAAGCTGCACCATTACCAAAAGATACTACTCCACAAGCACAACCTGCTATGAGGAGACCAATACCTCAAATGGATGTGTTTGCACAAACACAAAGACCAAGTGAACCTGTTACATCAGGATTACCTTTTGGACCAGGAGTTGGAGCAACTGAACCAGTATCTGATGATCCAGATATGTTATTAAGAGCTATTTATTCTGTTTATCCTGACCCTTTACTTCTTAGATTATTAGGAAATAAAGGTGTATGATAAATGTAGAAAATCCAAACTTTGAAGATGAGTTTGAAGCAGAGATAAAAACTAAAGAACAGAGATTTGCTGAATTAAAATCACAATTATCAGCTAATAATAAATTCAAAGCAAGACTTGCTAATCGTAATTTACAAATAGCTCCATATATACCATCAACTATTCCTGCTGGTATGGGTTTAATTGGACAAGATATAGAAGAAGTTAGTCCTGCTGTATTACGAAATTTAGCACTACAAGTTCAAGATCAAGATAATAGTTTATGGAATAGTATTACAGATAAACTCAAAGGCGTAACAAGAGGAGTATTTCTTGCTGCTGATGCAGGTTTAGATTTTGTTAAAGGACAGTTACTTGGTAGATTTCCAGTTGAAATAGGTCAGAGATTTAATGACAAATTAGCAGAAGGTAAATCAAGAACAGTTGCATTAGGAGAAGTATTTGATGAATTTGATGATATAAGAAAAAAAGTAGGAGATACTGCTTTTACTATGGCACTTCGTGAAGCATCACAAGGCAGAGAAATAAATCTCGGTGAAGGAATTATTCCACAATCAACACCAATTAAAGAAACAGAAGAATACAAAGAATTAGTTAAAAGAGGTGTTGCACCAGATAAAGCATTAGAACTAGCACAAGATATTGTAGGTAAACCAATTACAAGTATTGCTAAAGAACAAGCAATTAGTGGTGTTCAATTTAGAGGTGATACAAGAGCAGGTTTACAAGCAGGTGGATATACACCAGAAGTAACACTAGGTAGGTTAATTGCAGAACCTTTAGTTGCTATGAATATAATAGAACCAGGTACAAAAGGTTATAGAAACTTATCAGGGTCTGTAGATTTTGTAGGAACATTAGCACTTGACCCTGCTAACTGGGTAACACTTGGTGCTGCATCTGTTGCTAAAGGTGCAAGAAGTATAAAGTTTTTAGATGAAGCACAGAAAGCAAAACAAATAGCTGAGTATGGTGGTATATCTGGTGGTCTTAGAAAAACAGTTATAGAGAAATATCCTAAGTTAGGTGGTTATTCTGTAGAAGGATTTTTACAATCTGATAAAGGAGTAAATCTGCAAAAGTTTTTAGTTAGTGGTAACACACCTGAACAAGCAGCAGGTAATGTAGATTATTTATCAAGTTTATTTAAAACAAAAGATTTAAAAACTTTAAATAAAATTGCTAAATCATCTAATGAACAAGAAATGTATGGATTATTAACAGATTATTTTGGTAAAAATATTAATCAAAAAATACCTTTTTCTAATAGATTGTTTAGTACATATAAGGGTGGTGGACAAACTAAAAGAACACAACAATTATTTTCTAAAATTACAGGAACATCACCAGAACTAGCAAATTTTGGTGTAGGTCCTGCAATAAGATTTAGTAATAAATGGTCTCCTATTGTCAGATCGTTTTCTAAATTGTATGAGCCAGGTTTAGACCCAACAGATATAGATGGTTCATTGGTTACATTACAAAATATGATGAGACAAATGGATTTACCTGCTGAAACAAGAGCAAAAATATTATCAGAAACTATTGATAGTTTAGACCAGTTAGATGCTGCTGATGATGCAATATTAAAACAAATTACATTAGGTGAATCAGAAACAGCTTTTTCTGCTTTTGTTGATCCATTAGCACAGCTACCAGAACAAAGAGTAGCTAATTCATTTGCTAATGCAGATATATTATTTCAAGCATCTATTAGGTCTGCTAAAGCATTTAAAGAAGAACTAACCAAAAAAATAGATGATGATTTATTATCAGAAACTATTATTGATGAAATAGTTAGTATTTATGAAAAGCCACTTAAAGAAGCAGGATTATATTTTGTTGATGAAGTAGGTCAAGCATTTAATTTTGGAGATCAATTAAAAGCATATGTTAATGGTTCTCCTGTGGACATTCCTACTTTTAGATTAAGCACAGAGTTAGCACAAAACTATATACCTGTTATCCCTGCAAGTAAAGTTGTTAAAGCAACTAACATATTAAAAAATAATGTATTGAATAATACACCATTAAAATCATTTGCTAAAACAACAAAATTAGAAGATGGTGCTGTAAAGTTACTTGCAGATAAATATATATCTTCTGCTTGGAAACCTGCTGTATTACTTAGAGGTGCTTGGACTACTCGTGTTATTGCTGAAGAACAAATCAGAATGTGGGGTAAAGGATATAGTAGTTTAACTTCTCCTCGTAGATTAATCGCTCTTGCTACAACTAAGATGACAGGAAAACCCATAGACCCAACAGGTACATTACAAATAGTTAGAAAAATAGAACAAGGTGTGCCTGATACAGAAATAGAAAATCTTATATTTAGAGAGTTTCCTAATTTACCTAAAAGATTTAAGTATCAAGGTGAAGAAATAAGTATGTTACAAGCTATGAAAAAATATTGGATTACAGGTGATAAAGAATTACTTGATATTGTAGAGCTTACTTCAAAAGAAACACAAGTTATGGAAGAATTTTTTGATGCTATATCTGGTACACATAGAGGTTATCAAGGACTGAAACAAACCAATCCAAGTTATGCAAGAAAAGCATTTAGTATTTTTGATAAAAATGAAAATCCTAGAGGTTATGTAGATGCTATGATGACAGAATATCAACAGCTACTTGGAGATAAATTAGCTGTAATGATATTAACTGAAGGACCACAAGCAGCTAAAACATTTCTTTGGAATACAAGATTTGATACAGATTCATTAGCAAGAAGTATTGCTAGACAAGACCCATATTATGAAAATATATTTAATAATCAAGATTTAGCAAATCAGATTGTAGATTTTATTAATGCTCGTATAACTGTTAAAACAGGTGGAACATTTAATAAAGAAACTATGGAAATAGTTACACCTGGTAATCCTGATATTCTTGAATTTTTAAAGACAGGAAAATATAAAGATATTGATATGAAACAGATAGGAAGTACAAAAGGATTAAGAGCACAGTATAAAAAAATATATGATGAAAATAAAGAAGTCTTACCACAATTATTAAAAGGTAGAGGTGGTACATATTCTGAATTTGCAACTAAATCAGAACTAGGTCAAAAGTACGATCAGGTTATTGAGAATATGTTTTACTTTTTTATGACTTCTCCAACAAATAAATTATCAAGAGCACCAGTATTTAAACAAGCATACTGGAATAAAGTATCAGATTTAATATCTATAAGTTCTGCTGAAGTTAAAGATTTAATTATACAAAGAGCTAAGTCAGCTAATGTAGCAGATGATGTTATAAAGAAAATGCAAAAGACTATACCTGCTAGTGAGAGCAAAGCATTTTATAAAGTAGATGAGTTGTTTGAAGGATTAACAGTAAAAGAAATTGCTTTAAAAGCAAAAGGTAAATTAGACACAACACCATTTAAAAAAATAGATGATGCTTTTAACTCTATAGATGAAGTATCTAAAGCACACGCATTAAATGAAACTAAACAGTTGTTATATGATTTAGGAGAAAGAACAAGATTTTGGGAAGCAACTAGATTAATATTTCCATTCGGTGAAGCGTATCAAGAAATCTTAACAACTTGGTTTAAGATACTTAAAGATAATCCTGCACCACTTAGAAGATTTCAATTAACTGTAGAAAAAGGTAGAGAAACAAACCCATTTGAAATAGAAGATACAGACAGAGGGTTTTTCTATGAGGATCCAACAACAGGAGAAGAAATGTTTGCTTTTCCAGGTTGGGGTGGATTAGCAAGTAAATGGATGGGAATACAAGAAGATGACCCAATACAATTAGAAGCATCAGGTTTCGCTGCTAGTGTAAACTTGATAGGTCAGTCAATTTTGCCAGGCTTAGGACCTTTAGTACAAGTTCCTGCTGCATTTATTACAAAAGGTATGGACCCTGAAAGTACATTAGTTAGAGGTATATTTGGTGATTTTCCACCTGAACCTACTACAAATCCATTTGATTATTTTACAAGATTATTTCCTTATCCATCTTGGTTAAAAAAAGTTATACAAGCATTTGAGTTAGACCCAGATGAATATGGAAGATTGCAAACAAATACAACTATTGATGTGTACAACGCTTTATATTATGCAGGTAGAGTATCTGATGCAACATATGATGAATATAAAGAAGGTATGGATTTAGCTAAAGAATACGCAAAAACATTAACTCTTGTAAGAGCAGTAGCACAATTTATAGGACCAACAGGTTTTACTCCTAGATGGGAAGTGTTAAGTAAAACACCTGAAGGCAGACAAGTTATATTTGTTTCTGCATTAGGAGAAGATTACAGAGAGAGACTAGAAGAAAATAATGGAGATCAATTTAAAACAACACAGGAATTTATACAACAATATGGAATTGACCCAACAGCATTATTTGTTGGTAAGTCATCACAGATATATAAAAGACCTGTAACAGTAGAAGGTTCTAAATTCTATAGAGATAATAAAGAGTTATTTGAAGAATATAAAAATACTGCTTATTTTGTTAGACCAGATGACCCAACAGGTGAATTTAGTTATGAATCATATTTGAAATCTATAGAAGAAAAAGCAAGACAACCTCTTACATTAGAACAATGGAGATTAGTTAGAAACAATATTTTAGGTGCTGCTGCTTGGGAACAGTTTATGTTATCAGAAGCACCAGGTATGAAACCATATTGGCTAAGAAGTGATGAACAAGCTAAAGCAGATAAAGACACTAAAAGGATGCAACTTAAAGCTCAATATCCTGGTTGGGGTTATTCTGATATACCAGGCGTAGGAACAGGTGCTCCAGTAGAAGTAATTATACAAGAGTTTTATAACTGGAAAAATAATGAACAATTATCTAATAGTGAAGCAGGAAAAGGATTAGCATTGTACTTAAAGGCAAGAGATAATGCTAAACTAGAATCAGAGAGATTAGGATATGGTCCTGAATCATTTAGGTCTGCTAGAGCTTTAGGCAATATTAGATTATACCTTAATGACTATGCAAACTATGTGATAGAACAATATCCTGATTTTCAATACATTTGGAATAGCTATTTTAAAAGAGAGTTGTTAGAAGCTGAAAGAGATGAACAAATTAAAGCAAATATTAGGAATAATTATTAAATGACAGTAGAAGAATTTATACAACAATTAGAATCATTAGTTAATTCTAAAAGTCCATTACCAGGACAAGCACCTTTGTTTATACCTGAAGATGTAAGGCAAGAATTATATTCACAACCTTCTGTTAAAGCTGCTGCTGATCAAGCAGTTGTTGCATTAACTGGAACTACTAGTCCAATATCAGCAGGAGATATATATAGAATTGCTGGTATGACAGGTGAACCACAAATAGGCGATCCTAGATATGTACAAGATGTAAATTTAGAATTACCTAACTTCTTAGGTGTACCAAGAAACTATGAAGTTGATGGTGTATCAATTTATACAACAGATGACCAAGGAGAGTTTTTATTTTATCAATCAGGTTCTGAATATAATTTAATGTTAGGACAGACACCAGAAGTAGTTGCTGCTGTACAAGCTGAACTTGTTAATAGTGGCTTATTAAAAATAGGAGAATTTGTACCTGGTAAATGGGGTGGACTATTTATTAATGATGAACAAAAAGATGTAGAAGCATTTAAAAAAGTATTAGAATATTCTAATCAAACTGGTAATCCAGACTTCACAGTTGGTTTAAGATTTTTTGTAGATAGTCAAGAAGCAATAGATGCTTTCCAACAAGAACCTGCTTATCTACCACCTGATTATGCAACTGTTTCACAATCTGTTACTAATTTATTTGAACAACAATTAAGAAGAAAACCAAAAGCATACGAGTTAGAGTTACTTGCTAATCAGTTATTAGCAGATACAAAGAAAGCCTTTGAAGCACAACAACCTGCACAATTAGATATAGGTGATATAAGTGCAGAAGAATTATTAACTGGTAATTTAGGTAATCATATAGTAGAACCACCAGTTCAAGAAGAAACTGCTATTGATCCTACATCAAGAATGTTACAAAAGTTTGATGAAATAACAGCAAAAGAACAAGAAAGGTTAGGTGCGAATCGTGATATTCAAGCCACTAATCGTATCATTCTTAATAGCATCACAGGTGCTCCAAGGTAGTATTATGGAGAATGAAATGACAAATGACAGTAATCCAGCATTAATAGATATGTATTTAAAAGCGTTGTTTATGCGTGAAAGTACAAATAATTATGAAGCAAAACACAAAGCATCTGTTATAGAAGATTATGCAACAGGTAAACCTATTAGAGTACAAGCACTTGGTGGCTATGGAATATTAGATATTAATTTTCCTATATGGGCAAAACAAGCAGGACTAAAAGATTTCAGTATGGCTGATGAAGATTGGAAAGACCCTAAAGCACAAGACACTATTGCTAAATATAAAGTACAAGAATATTTTAATAAATTTAATTCTTGGGATGCTGTATCTGTTGCGTGGTTCGCAGGAGAAAACAAAGCTAAAGAACTTATGCGTAATGGAACAATAGATTATGATAAAGCAGATTCTAATGGTACAACTATAAAACAATATGTAGATAGTATGAACAATCTTATCGCAGAAGATTTTATGACAATGGAAGTACCAATGGAAACATTTACTTTACCTTCAACTGTTTCAGGTCCACCAACTCCACCTGTTATAGCAAAACAAAGAGATAACCAACAAGTCTTTGCAGCACAGATATTAGATGCTATGACTAAAGCAAATGCAGGTGGGATGAGACCAAGTTTTGAATCACAAGTTCCAGCAGAAGCAGGAGATTTTACAAATGAAATTTTAGAAACAAAAATACGCAGAGGTGAGATTAAGTAATGGCTTATCAAGGAGACAAATATGTTGGTGATTTAGCATTATATTATATTGCAAAAAAATTAGAATCTGGACAAAAAACAGGTTCTGTTAAAGATGTTATTAGTCAAAGTGATATTAACAAGCAATTAAAAGGTTCTTCTGATAGAAAGCCAGTTACAGAATTAGGTAAAATAAAAATATATCCTATTTTTGGTGCTAACGCTAATGCTAAGGCAACACAATTTAACCAAGATGAAATAAGTGCTGCTATGAATATGGCAGATAATTTATTAGGTTTGCCAAAAAAAATAGATTATACAGATGCAGTTTCAAAGTTTCAAGAAATGGAAAGAAACACAGCAGAAGTAAAGAATGTAGAAAAAGTTGTAGAACAGTTTGCTGGACCTAATGATATAACATTTGACTTTGCTCCTAACAAACCAATAGAGGTAGTTATTAAAGATTCTAAAGGTGCAAAAGACCCAGTATATACAGGAGTTACTTTTGATTTTGCTCCTGGTAAAGACCCTAAAGATGTTATAGAAGAAGCTAAGTTAGCAGTAGCAGCAGGAGTTCCTGCATCTTTTGATGTACCACAAACAACTGTAGAAGATATGGGGTTTGTTCCAGGCACACCAACTGATCCTGTATCTAAACCTATTACTCCAACTACCACACCTACTACAACTACACCTACTACAACCACACCTACTACAACTACTACTACTACACCTACTCCAACACCTATTCCTAGTGCAGAACCAGCAGTACCACCACCAGGTGGAATACAATTAGTAGATTTAAACAATATACCAAGAGATGCTTATGTATGGAATGTTGATAATCAGTTATATGTTGCTTATGAAGTACCAGGTGCAGGAGATGTGTATGAGCAACCACCAATTTATATGGCTTATGAAGTATATAGAAATGACTTAGTAGAAGCAGGTATTTGGACAAAAGGTGAAACATTACCACCAATTAGTCCAATACGAAAAGAAGATTTTGATAGAGTTGCAATATTATTTAGTGGAGATACAAACCAACTTACACAAGATAATAGAAATCCATTTGCTGCATTTACAGAAACTATAACAGAACAATCACAAGTAGCACCTTGGATTACAGATAGTGAAGTAATAGGACTTATTGCTGAAGCAGCATTAGAAGGTAGAGAAATTACTGATGCAGAATGGCAAACAACTAACTGGTATCAGACACATAATGAAAGTGAAAGAGAATGGTTAAGGACTTATTACTCTGATCCATCAACAGCTACACAACTTACAACAGATGCACAGATAGCAGTTGCTAATTCATTACAAGCAGCAGGTGTATCTAATGCACCAGAAGCATTGATTAACTGGGTTGCTGGTAAGTATGTTTCAGGTGAATGGTCTCAAACATATACAACAGAACAAGTTGCATTATTTGCTGACCCATATGCTACAGGTAAAAGAGATGTACAGTTTGAAAACTATTTATCATCTACTGCTTTAACTGGTGTAGATAGAACAACAGAGAGAGAAAGAGAAGTTAGAGAGTTGTATAGTAAATGGTTAGGACCTACTCTTGGTAAATTAACTGATCAAGAAACAGCAGAGATTGCAGGTAGACTAAGAGATGACCCTGATTATCAAGACCAATTAGTACAATCATTAAAGCAATCAAGACTTGCTGCGTTTAGTAATTACACTAATCCAGAATTAACTTATGAAGATATTGCAAGACCTTGGAGAAACTTAACAACTTCTGTATGGGGTCAGACAGCAGATGAAACACAAGGTTGGTGGCAGGAAATGGTTAAGTCTAATGACTTTGCTACTGCACAAAATACTTTAAGAGAAAAAGGTTTAGAACAAGATATTACACAAGTTACACAAGATGCAACACAAGCATTACAACAAGCACTAGGACAAGGCACAGTAAGCCAGACAGGAGTTAATGTATAATGGCAACATACGCTGAATTAGCACAGAGTTTATATCCTAATATGCCACCTGACATTCTTGCTTTGTTTGCTGATGAGTGGGCAAGAACAGGTGATCCACAAGTAGCTATTGCAGAAGTAAGAAGAAGTCCTGCTTATGAGATAGCATTTCCTGGTAATAAGAGACCAGATGGAACAGTTAAGTTTGATGAAGTAACTTATACAGGATTAAAAGAAAGTTATATAGGTACATTAGCAGAGTATGGTATTCCAAGAAATACATCAGTTGATTTACTAACAGATAGATTTACAGGATTAATTGAAGGTGAAGTATCTGCTAGAGAATTTGCACAGAGAGTTGATGCAGTATTTCAAGGTGTACAAGAAAACATACCAGAAGTACAAGCATTTTATAGAGATAACTTTGGTTTAGATTTAACACCTGAAGCTATCTTTGTTGGTGCATTAGACCCAACAGTAGGTGAGGAAATAGTTGCAGGTAGAATAACTACAGCACAAATTGGTGGTGAAGCAGCTAGAGCAGGATTTGAGATAACAGGTGAGTTTGCACAGAGATTACAAAGAGCTGGTATATCACAGGCACAAGCAAGACAGTTATTTACTGCTGCTGAAGCACAGTTACCAGAATTACAATCATTACAAATACAAAGAGGTGTTGCACCTGAAGAACAGATTGGCTTAGAACAGTTTACAGAAGCAGCAGTATTCCAAAGCCCTGAAGAATTAGAACAAATAGAAAGACTTAGAGCAGAACAATTATCAGAGTTTACACCTACTACAGGTGCTGCTAGGCAAGGTCGTAGAGTTACAGGTATCGTAGAAGAATAACACAATATATTGTGTATTAAATCCTTGACATACCAGATATAGTGGTATAATAAAATTATCGCATAGTGGTAGTCTGCGAATATAAATTGACTCTGCACTCTCCAGTTTATTCCTGGCGTATAAACTGCGTATTACAAATCGCCTAGTATCTGAATAGCCCAGAAGTGGCTGACAATTCTAGTTATTCTTAAATTTATTTATTTGTCGCCTATCGCATAATATTCCCAAGGATTATGTAGTTAGTAGAAAACTTGGTGTAGGAGAGAAAAAATGGAAAACGAAAATACAGTAGAAGAAATGCAAGACAATAATGCTATCAAGCAAATGCGTGAACGCATTAAAGAACTTGAATCAGCAGAGAAAGAATTAAATTCTGTAAAGATGGCTAACGCTATTAAAGATGCAGGGTTTAATCCAGATACTGGTGCAGGTAAAGCATTAAAAGACTTGTATAAGGGTGAGTTACAAGCAGATGCAATCAAAGAGTTTGCATCTCAATATGGTTGGGGTGATGCTCCAGCAGAACCAACCCAAGAAGAATTGCAACGACAAAGAGTTGTTTCTAGTCAAGACAATTTAGATACTGTTATAGAAGCATCAGTTCCAGTTGAACCTGTAGGACTAGATGACCAGATAGCACAAGCACAAGCTGATGGTGATTGGGCTACGAGTTCAGCTCTCAAAGCAGACAAATTAAAAGCACTATTAAAAGATAAGTAAAGGAGAAAGATTTAAATGGGTGCAGTATCAGGATTGGGAGATTCATACGATCTCCCTAATTATGTGGGTGAGTTATTTAATGTAACTCCAAACGATACACCTTTTCTTTCTGCTATTGGTGGAATGACTGG
>Ga0208898_1002228_pt1 | contig 11994 bp, 15 predicted proteins | sample VirMetDEL_Mar_4_FD_184513 | JGI IMG/M metagenome (GOLD analysis project Ga0208898, IMG submission 184513) | Aqueous microbial communities from the Delaware River and Bay under freshwater to marine salinity gradient to study organic matter... | ecosystem: Environmental > Aquatic > Marine >...
AAAAAAAAGATATGGGGGGACTAATGCTTAAGACAATCCACGAACAAGAAAAAATAATCAAACACTATGAAACGTTGTTAAAAGAGTTTCAAAATTATCTAACGGAAAAAGATAATACCTGGAGCGTTCTTTTAAAAAACAACAAAACCATGTTTCAGATCGAGCACAGAAATTGGTACCTGGAATGGTTAAGTGGATATCTAAAAAATGAAATCAAAAAGTTAAATCCTGATTTTAATTTAGATTTTGATCTAGACTCCGAGAAAGTGAAGGTGCCTAGTGACGAATAATCTACACACCGCAGAAGCTCTAATTCAAAAAGGATTTTCTGTTGTACCACTAAAAAAAGATTTAAAGAAAAATCATGACAAGCTCATACTTGAACGTGATTATACTTTAGATCTTATTGAGAATCCCTTGACTGATAGTCGGGGGAATTCTCTTTGGGACGCTGACGGGAACCTAGGTATTAATCTAACGAAGTCTAAATTAATTGATATTGATTTAGAGTGTAGTTCAGCAATTCACTTTGGCTCTAAACTTCTTCCTAGAACGTTAGAAGTTGGAAGAGAGTATGTTGAAACGGGACTTAAACAAGTCACTCATTATTTCTATAAAAATATAAATGATGATCCTACTCTCACAATAGATAAATCCTTTGCTGAATTTAGAGCAGAAGGACAGACTGTTGTTTATGGAAAGACCCAGGAAAAGAAAACTAATAAATGGGTCGAACGATACTTTGCTAATACTATGGATCCGATTGACGCTCCAAAAGATTTAGAAAAGAAATTTAGAATAATATCTTTTTTATCTTGGTTAGCTGACGTTAGATCCTGGAGCAATGCAAACGAAGGAGCGTTGAAGTTAGATAGTTGCTTTAAACGTTATTGTGATTGGACTGATGAGGAAAGAATAGAAACGTTAGAAATATTTTATTCTTATGTTTTAGAGCCAGGTCATAGAGACGTTCATACAAAAAAGTTTGAACGTATTGTTAAAAGCAATAACAAAGAAACTAAAAACGCTGGCTATCAATCATTTGCAAAACACTGCGATATTAATCCTCACGAAATAAAAAAATGGATTAGTGTTATAGGTAATAATCCAAAAGACGAAGAGTATCAAAAAACACCGTCCAGACGTGATTTTTTGCACAATGGGATCAATATGAAGGAGTTAATGACCAAAGACCTTGCGCCTTTGAAATTTGCCGTACCAGGCATTTTGCCCGAAGGTTTAGTTATTTGGGCGGGACGTCCTAAAGCAATGAAGAGTTGGACTGCATTAGATTTAGTTTATGCAATCGAGAACGGTTTAACGTGGCTCGGACATAAACTCGAACAAGGCAACGCTTTATATCTTGCGTTAGAAGATTCTGAACGAAGATTAAAAGATAGAGTCTATAAACTTGGTCATGCTTTTAGAGAGCAGCACCCTACTACTGATGTAGAGGCACCATATATTGGTTTTGGTTTAGAAGAAGATCTGCAACGTTGGATAGATGGTGTGGACTCGCCAAGATTAATTATGATCGATACCTTGGCTCGTATCAAACCTAGAACAAAAAGATCTAGTGGTACTGCTTATGATCTAGATAATGAGCTGCTGCGAAATTTGCAGAAGTTAGCAATTTCAAACGGAGTTTGTATTTGTTTAATTTCTCATTTATCGAAAACTAACACTGATTATAACTTTGATCGAATAACAGGATCCGCAGGACTTCAAGGTATGACGGACGCTATGTGGCTGATTGATAGAGGCGATACTGCTAACGGAAAAGCTAGTATCACTGGACGAGGTCGGGACATTGGCGACTTTGCTTATGAAGTTAAATGGAATGATACGACCTGGAGATACGATTGGGTTGGTCATAAAGAAGAGATCGATAGAAATGAAAATAGAGCGTCGATCATTAACGCTATGACTATGCTTTATATGGAAGATCCTAAAAAGAATATCGAAGTTAAACCTTCGCAAGTTTATAAATATTTAGACTTTGCCCCTCAATCCAAGGACGCAAAAAATATTTCTAGAACAATGCAAAGAATGCTCGAAAGTTTTGAAATCAGCAATGGTTCAAAATTTGGGACTTATCGATTAAACCAAAACATAGAAAAATCCGAAGTTCCCTTTTAAGAAGGTATGTCGTAGTTGTCGTATTTGTCGTAGTTCGTTCAAGCTACGACAGTACGACAACGTTAAATGCATATACAAACCCGTCCAAATATTGCGTGAAGATTCACGTTGGAATAAATTTAATACATGAACGCAGAATTTAAATTTAACGCAAATGAATTTTCTAGAATGCTAGGAATATCCACGTCAGCATTAAGGAAAAGAAGACTGTCAGGCAAAATGGAAGGGTTATATCTCAAACAAGGGAAAGATTTTTTTTATAAGTCTTCTCTCAAGAGGCGTCCAAACAATGATCCTTTCACGCCTGGCACTTCACGCCTGGTTCGTGGTCAAATTTCCAGGTTCCAAGATTCTAGATTCCCGAAACACGCTCCAAGATCCAACAGACGTAGAAACGTAGCTTATGATGAAACTAATTATGGAGCGACTAGAGGCGGGAACAAACTTCAATTAACAAATGATCTTCGGCAGCTAACGAGAATTAAAGGAATGCTGAAACAAAGTGAGCTTTCAGAAATAACAGATGATTTAGTTGTAGCGGTTAAAGAAAAATTAAAACAAAAAAAACTTCAAAGACAAAAAGATTTAATGGTCATGTATTCAAAACCATACACTCATGCAATTCATATTGAACCAAAGATGACGGGTACTTGGTTTAATCATCACACGGGCAGATATGAAAATTATGATACCCCTAAAAAGAAATATAAATATTATGATTGATAAGTCCCTGGCTCGTGCCGCTAGCTCCAAAGATCCTAAACCAACGAAACCTGGATTGCAGGAAATATTTGACGAATTTTTTGGCACCTACCCTTTTAATGAACAACAAAAACCAACGCCAAGACCTGATTGGTATGACGAAGAAGATACAAAAATTTTAATTAATAAAGCTTTGAACGTTGCAATGGCTGATGATGATAAAGATTTCTTTTTAAAATACCTAACACCTTATTATCCAAAAGATGAGTTAGAGGGAAAATCCATTAAAGAATTAAATGAAATGCTACAAATTTTAATTGATAGAAAAATTCTTAATAAAGGTGGAAAAGTATAATGATTATATACAAGATAGGATTAGATATGCCCTTAAACATAATGACTGATGAAATGTCTAATCTGCAAAATATTAAAATTAATAAAAAACAAAAAATAATCAGCAAGAATAAATTGACACAAAAAAAACAAAACGAAATAGCTTTAAAATTTGTTGAAGATACGATTGCTTTATATAATTATGAAAACTAGGATTAATTTATTTTTTTATTGCCCCTTTAATTACTTCTGCTGTTTAAGGTAATTTTCTTGTTGTTTATCTAAAACAATTGCTACTTTGTGAGGAGTTAATTGAATAACCATTCTATCATATTCACCTGATTTCTTTTTATAATCATCAGTAAAAAAAAGACACTCAATTTTTAAAGTATCATAGTATTGCTGATCTCTTCCTATTAAAGGAATAAAAATATTTTTATGTTTATTATCAGATGTGGTTTTCCAAATCTTTTTGCCTTGTTCGGTAAGATCAATAAGATTTTCTTGTATTATTTTCTTGTCTGGTTTTAACAAGTTAATATATTCATTTTTTTTATCTTCCATTTCATTTCTGCAGGACTCTAAAGTTTCTCCATTAAGATAGCCTTTCATGAGAGTTATTGATTGGATTTTATATTTTTTATCATTACGTTTATAAAATGCTGTAAAAACATTTATGTCCTCAACAGGTTCTTTAAATACTTCTTGAAAATATAAGTATTTATCTGCAGGCAAGCCTTCAATAGTGCCTGGTTCAATTTCTAGTTTGTCATAATTTTTTAATAAACTGTCACCAAGTTTAAGACCATTGAAGACAAACTTATTAGAGTTAGCCAACAAGGATGAACTAAAAAATATCGTGGCTAATATTAAAATAGTTAATTTTTTAAATTTCATGAGTTTTAAAAAAATCCTTTAGCAATACCATACCTAAACCATCTTTTTTGTAAAACACTTCCTGCGGGAGCATTGCTAAATAAATAAGATCCAGCTCCAGAACTTCCTGAACTTGCTTGGCCACCTGAATAAGATAATTGGCCACCGCCTCCGCCGCCTCCACCTACTGCAGATTTAACAATAACTTTTTGTATAATCATGCCAACAACAATAGATATAACTATTAACGTTAAGACTCTTTTAATTTCATCTTCGTTTTCTTTTATCTTATCAAATAGACTGGTGCCCACTTTATCCATCTCTTGATAAAAAAAATCAAAAGGTCCATTAAAATTTTTTGCTACTGAATTTCCTTGTGTCCTTATATTATAATCACCTTTATGAATGGACATTTCTCCATTTAAAGTATCAACGACCATTATAATATTATTTTTGTTTAATAATTTTAAGGAATTATACATTATTCGTTCCATTTGAATTTTTGTTTGTATGCTTGACGTTCGATAGACCTCTAAACTTCTAAAATTTATATAAAAACAATTTATAAATTCCTCAAAAGTAGCTGCCAAGGAACATCCTGTTTCATCGGTAGCTTTAGCTAATTTAACTTTTTTATATTTTTGACTAAATGGATGATTGTAAATATCTAAAGTAATTTCTTTTCCGCTATCTTTAGAAATAAACTTATCCTCTACGGCATAATTAAGATTATTAAGTAGCTCATACAAATCATTTATTACTAAAATCTGTTTTTGTTTTATGTTTTTAGTGGTTTTAAAATTTTCAAAAAAGCACTCAACATAACCTTTAAAACTTAAATAATTGAAAAAACAATCATCTAACATTGGTAAATTTACTGTTTCTCTTATTGTTTTAGCGTTCGCTATAGCAGGAAATATTAATAAATAGATTATTAAAAAAATATTTATTAATTTTTTCATCAAAGTTTATTGGTTGAAGAAAATACTTATTTCTTCTTTACTAGCTAATTCAACTAATGAATCAATCCAAGTTTTATATGTTGTGCTATAATGGAAATGCCAAAATTCTCTATTGTTTATATCAGAATAAAACCTTAATAATTTGTCGGCGTTTAGTGAATCGTATTGTTTGTCTATAATTATTTCTTTTGTTGATGCATTGAATTTTGATTTAAAAATATCGGAGTACTTAACAATCGCTACGGTATAATTAATACCTATTTGTAAATCTTTACAAGCAATAGATTGATTTAGAATTTTAAAAAATTCAGAAGATTTATTTTCTGGTCCATTGCATTTGGAGGTAGTACCTATATTTTTTTTAAATATTGATAAATTAGTTTGGTTGCCTAAATCTATTGATAATTCCTCTACTAATATTGGTTTATTGTCTAATCTATTAACTTCTTTTAAATCAAAAAATAACTCTAAACCAGAATACCAAGAGTACTTAAACCCTTCTTCAAAATGGGCCTTATATATGATTACGGGTAACGGACATAAATTATTGCTTTCTTTGTCTGCACAAGGAATGCAGGACTCGATTGAATTCACATTAGTTAAATTTATATCCTTTTTTTTATAATTATTTATAAAAGAAAATCCAGCTAATGACCCGAGACATTTAGAATTAGGATCATTATCGTGACCAAATCCTTGATAATTTTTAACCGTTTGTACTCTTTCAACCATTTTTCCATCTATGAAGATAGGTAGCTTCCACTTAACTTCCTTTGCATAAGCACTCCCACTCAATACCAAAAATAGAACCGAGATTAATGAGATGAGTTTTTTCATTTGATGTGTGATTATTTTAAGATGTGATATTTAAACCAACTCTTTTGTAAAACGCTATTAGCAGGTGCATTTCTAAACATATTTTGTCTATAGGAAGATGTGATGTCGGTTGGAAATTTTGAAGTTGGCCCAGTAGTTTTAGAAACTGTTTGTGATACTTGTTTTGATTTAGATACTCCGCTTGAAAGATCATAAATTAAATAAACAAATAAAGCTGCATCAATTACATCAAATGTCATTTGGCTTGTTTTATCTTTTATAGTCTTAAAATATTGTTCTTTCTTAACTTGAAAAACACTTGGTTCAAAAAAATTATTTTTGTTTACGATTAAATTATCAATATTATTTTCGTAATAACTTGATGCATAATAGTCTAACAAATTACTCAAGAATAATTTTTGGTCTGGTTTCTTATCAAGATTATTCTCATAGAAGAAATTTGGAAATTTAACCTTGTTTAAGATTGAATTATCGGTTTCCAAAAATTTAGAATAAATTAACGTATAACCAATAATTTGCTCTATAGTTGAACGAGTAAATGAATTGGAATTTAAATATATTTCTTGATTTCTAATCGTTGAATCTAAACATTGAGCAAAGTTTGAAAATGATTGATTGAGGTTGCAGGCTTCAGTTAATTTAAAATCTTCTTCAAAAGTTTTAGATTTGCTATAATTTAAAGGCATTTCTAGAATGAAATTCATTAATGCAAATGATTTTTCTTGTGTATAAATTTTATTTTCAAAAAGCAGGGCGTGCATCTCTGTTATATTTTTAAAATTATTTACTTCAAAAATAGACTCTTCTGTTTTCATCGTGTTATTTAAACAGCTTGTGTATTTTTTGTAAAATATTGCGGTTGTTCTTAAACTTGTGCAATATTCTTGATGTTTATCGTAGTTCAAAAGTGTCGCTACAGTTACAGCATAATTTTTTTTAAATTTAAAAGTTTTAGACTCTTCATATTGCAATTTTTTAACTCTATAATTTGGAGTATCTACATCGTTATAAATGCCGATTTCGTTAGTTGTTACACATCCACTTAAAATTAAGTTTAGAACTATGATCGCTAAAAGTTTTTTCATTATGAAATATATTTTTTTAGTAACTGTTCTAACAATATTTTTTCATTAGCTGATACATTCATTTGACCTAACATAATTTTTGCATTTACAGTTTGTATTATAACTTTCATAAACACTTTTTCTTCTTCTTTATTTTTTGGTTTCATTTGGTCTAAAAGTTTTTTTATTTCATTATTTGAATTTGCATCAAGCTTGTCTAATAAATTATTTGGAATTTCAGCAGTCATAAATGCAGGCCATTTAGATTTTTGTGTAGAAGCAACAACCGAAGCTTTATTGTTTGTTGAGACTTTTTCCTCTGAAACGGTAAATGATACTTTGTTTCCTTTTGGGTCTTTTCCTTCCCCAGTTACGCTACCATCTACGTTATTCCAGACAAGCGTACCCGAAGCATTCATATTATTTGTACATAATAAAGACCAGGTACCTTGGGAAGTGGACAGAGAATATGTTCCATTGCAACTTCCATCGTTATTCGGAAGTTTTAGATTTAATGCTCCAACATTTGATTTTTCTACAAATTCTATTTCGCCAACTATTAAATTATTATAATTTGCCCAACTCATTGCTACTGATCTTTTTCCAACTCTTACTCCTTGAGAAGAATTAGAAACAGATGAAGATCTAAATTCGTTTCCATAAAGACCTAAAACAATCAACTTGGCCTTGATGTCTTCAATGGAATCTTTACTTGAAAAACGCTTTTCTTTCGCAGAAGCATTTTTTATCCTTTCATTATTCCACTTGATTGATTTTTCTATTGCAAACACAAAGCATTTTTTTCCAAACCTTCTTTCACATAAGGCTTCTTCATTCATACTGCCCGTTGGTACACATTGGCTATGTGCACAGTACCAACCGTAAGAGTCGTTACCATCTTCTGTAACTAAAAATTTAACTGGTTTTCCTTTGGGTCCTTCTAAATAATTTTTAAAATTATTAACTACCTTGTCATTAAGTATTAAATCGCCAGTTCCATATTTTGCGTAAGAATTTGAACAGACAATAGAAAAAAATATAATTAAGAGATATTTTTTCATCATCAAATCCTACCGAATCCTACGATTTTAGGCAATCATCTAGTTTCTCTGAAATGATAATGGAATAAATAACTATACATTTAGTTTTAAAATAATTTAAGTTTCAGTGTGCCGAAAATGTGCCAAGAATTTTAAGATGATTAAGCAACGTATAGAATGGTTATTATTATTTTCTACACTTTGCAGCTGCTTCGCCCTCTGTCCAATGTTCCTTCATCAATGCTTTCTTGCAATCTCTATATTCAAAATAATCACAGGAATTCAGCATAATTAAAATTAAACCCAAAAAACATATTTCTAAAAGTTTTTTCATTTGTTTTTTCTTTTTTCAATTCTCCACATTATAAAAAATAATAATATCAAAGCAGGCTGTAAAATCACAAAAATAACTATGTTGGCTAATTCGTATCCCATTCCTGTTATATTACCTATCCACTCTAGGATCAGAACACACCAATTAAATAAATCATAAATCATTTATTTTGATTATTCACTAATTCTATTATGTAACATTTCTCTATTTGTTTCTTAATGGATCTCTCTATACGGCAACTTGCAAATTCATCACCTTTTTTAAGAACATACACTGTTATTATACCTCTAGTCTCCTGTGTTTGTAGTACGTAGCCAGCTTCGATTAATTCTTCCATTGTATCATCTATTATTATTTGCTGTTTTGAAGGAAGTTGTTCATTCAAACTTGGAGCGGCATTAAGAGGAGTGCTATATATCGAAAATAGAATTAAGAAAATTATTGAGGATAGTTTTTTCATATTTTTTTTAATAAATTGATTGAATTTAACTCAATATCTTTTATGCAACTATCTGTAAGTTTAGACGTTATTATATCCTCATTATTATATTCAAGTTTTACCATATATCCTTTGTCTTTAATTGTAACCTTTAGAACATAGGCTGGAAAATTTTTGATTTCAGGAACTTTTATTCTTGTATCGTTGTCATGAGGTGAGTCAAATGTTTCAATTAAACCACTATAATACAATCTATCATTTTTTACGTTTAGCTTTTCGCAGATCACGAATAATACATATTCATTATCATACTCATTTAAATTAATATCAATATGATTGTAGGTTACTGTATGTCCATCAATGTTATAATTGTTACCGTTTAGCTCTTTTGCAATTTCTTTTTTATCAAATCGATATTTTTTTTTAGTATATGCAGAGATGCTATTAAAATTTTTATCTAAAACATTAAGCTCATCATTATTAAATTTATGACTTCTATTTTTAAATATACCTTTGAATAAGCCCATAATTATTTAAAACCTACCCAATCATAGGACTTTGGGCAATCATCTAGTTTCTCGGAAATGATAATGAAATATAGGATTTTGACTTTGAAAAAAATTCCTACAAAATTTTTTGGACTTGCGTTTAAAACGATAAGTTTTTTTTCAAGTTTATGTGTCTAAAACAGAGCTAAAGGGGTTAAGTTTAGGATCCCTTTTTTAATTTCCTGGATCAAAGGTTTAGCAAAACGTTAGCTCAAGATCCGTTTAGGATCCCTACGAAAGTTTTAATAGTCTAGTCTTTCTAGAACTGGATGAGCGACGACTATATAAGTTTCGTCATACAATCCCAGAATTCGTTTTTACTTGACGATAATCTTAACGTTTTTTTTCAGACTCATATTGGACGACGCTATGACGATCATTGGTGCTTGCTATGTTAGGTGTGCTATGATATTTGACCGAACGAAATAAAAATTTCGTCAAAAAAGTTAGATAATTAAAGATGATTAAAGTCGCTTGTGTAAGCAGAGAGGTACGTGCGTCAGGCTCATAACCTGAAGGTCGTAGGTTCAAATCCTACCCCCGCAACCAATCATACCAACGATTTTAGTTCATTATAAAAATTTCCTAACTTCATTTGACGATCGTATGACGAAAGGAAAATGAAAATGGGCTACATAAGACAGAGAAAAGGTCGTTGGACGGTAGAAATCAAAAAACGTAGAGGACATAAGATCTACGAAACTTTCACTAAAAAATCCGACGCACTACGTTTCATGAACGAGACTGAAACAATGATTCAACAAAATAAATATCGTGATGTTTCAGAGGCGTCTAAAACGTCTTTAAGGGTTGTCTTGCACAGATACCTTCGAGAGATAGTTAAGGACAAAAAAGAAAAAAGACGAGAGCGTTCTAAATATAACGTTATCCTTCGAAACGATATTGTTAAAAAACATTTAACAGAGTTGAAGTCTTCGGACTTTGCTAAATATCGTGATGAACGTTTAGAGCTAGGTATGACTAACTCAACAGTTAATCGGGAGCTTTCTTGTATGAGAGTTGCTATTCAAAAATCTATTGATGAGTGGAATTGTTGGCTACATGAAAACCCCGTTAAAAGTTCAATTAAATTAACTGAAAATCCCGCCAGGGAACGTAGGTTAAGACCTGGGGAATATGAAAAGTTAATGACCGCTTGCAAACGCTCTACTAAATTTTCGTCCCCTTCTATCTATTGGTGTCCCGCAATTAATTGGGCAATAGAAACGGGTATGAGATTATCTGAACAATTAACTCTACGTTGGGAAAATATAGATATTAATAAAAGAACCGCCTATCTACCCGCAGAGCTAACGAAAACAAAAAAATCTAGAACAGTTGCTTTAACGAATAATGCGTTGGAAGTTTTAAGAGAAATCCCCCGACATATCCACGGGTTAGTATTTCCAATGTCTTATAATTATCACAACAAAGGTTGGCGTGCTTTGTGCAAACGTGCGGGTGTTGAAGGTTTGCGTTGGCATGATTTAAGACGTGAGGCGATTTCACGTATGTTTGAACGTGGTCTTTCAATAACAGAAGTTCAAAGTATGAGTGGTCATTTAACTCTTCAAATGCTTTCTACATACACTACTCACGACGCAGAAGTTTTGGCTAATAAGTTCAAAAAGAGTCAATAATAGAGTCTTTTAGGTGGGGTTCGACTGCTACCCCACCGCCACTAAAAAAAATTTAATCCAACCATACCAAATTAACTATTTTTTTGCTATAATTCACCCATAAGTTCATAGTTGCTTTCTTACTATGCGGAGTTTTAAATTTGTAGAAGACTCCCACCATAAAAATAAATTTCTACATAGCGGACGAGACCAAAATATTTATTGAACGTTATGATACAAAGGGATTTATATTTGTATAATTTTGATTATATAGAAGACGTTATATTGATAACGTTTGTAGCAATTTCAACGAGTTTCATAACATCATATCTATTAGCAATTTAACCTATTGCTTTGTCCGCTTATGAAAATTGAGGTGGGAGCTTTGGTCGGCTCCTACCACTAACATAGCGAGATAAGCAAATGATAAACACTAGAACGTCGTTTAGAATATTTAAAAAGCTAACAGAAAAACTTTTTAAAGCTTGGGACGACTCAACACATTTTCCATATATAAAACAAAAAAGAAATGGAAGATTAAGAGCTACACCAATTATAAATTCTTGGTGGGTACGAGGAAACAGAACCGATAAATTTCCTGTTTCAGCTTTAATTGAAAACTTAAAAACAATTTGGACATATAAATCTTTGTCTTTCTTAACAAGATTAAGAACGACTTGGCATATGATTAATCCTATCTTTAGCACCAACATTGGTTGGGTTAATTTAGATGATAATTATTTTATCCAACATTGGTACAAACCTTTTTCATTTAAAGTGGGCAAAGAATGGATTGAAAAAGATATAGGCGACTTTCTCGAAAGAACGCTGATTGCTGAAAGATTTATTTGGCAATCTAAATATAAAAATATTCAAACGAAATATTTTATGTTGTCTGAATATCCATTTATTCGTGGAGAGATATCTAAAGCAGAATACGAAAAGAACCTTTCATTTTTTCCAGAGCTAATTGAAAAAAAAAGATATGGGGGGACTAATGCTTAAGACAATCCACGAACAAGAAAAAATAATCAAACACTATGAAACGTTGTTAAAAGAGTTTCAAAATTATCTAACGGAAAAAGATAATACCTGGAGCGT
>Ga0208898_1002237_pt1 | contig 11982 bp, 13 predicted proteins | sample VirMetDEL_Mar_4_FD_184513 | JGI IMG/M metagenome (GOLD analysis project Ga0208898, IMG submission 184513) | Aqueous microbial communities from the Delaware River and Bay under freshwater to marine salinity gradient to study organic matter... | ecosystem: Environmental > Aquatic > Marine >...
CAGGTTGCAGCACCCCATTCTTTTTGTAGCGACAGAGCTGTACTATCAGCCGTATTTATAATACAAATGACCTTTTGTAATTGAGCTTTATATCAAGTATATTTATACTTATGAGTATTAAGAAATCACAATAAAAACTTGGCTACAAGAAAAGAATTAGCAGAACATCTTGATCTATCACCACAATCAATAAGTGATTTGATAGGTAAAGGAATCTTTACTATTGGTTCAGGAAGATCACCTGTTAATATAGACGTATGCAGGGTACAGTATATTAATCATTTAAGAAAAACTGCTAGATATACTAGAAAAGATGGCACTGGTGATATAGCTGAAGAGAAAACAAAACTTACTGCTGCTCAGGCTAGGAAGGCTGAGTTAGAGGTAGAGATTATGGAGGGTAAGCTAGTACCCATACAAGAGGTGGAAGAATTTTTGATTGAAAGATTTTCTAACGCTAGGGCTAAATGGCTTGGCGTTCCTTCAAAGATTGCACATAAAGTAATAACTGTTGATACTTTTGCTGAGGCAGAGCAAGAAATAAAAGAAGGAATATACGAGGGCTTAAACGAGCTGGCTAATGATGGAATACCTGAAAAATATAGAACGAGTGATAGAGAATACCAATCAGGTATGGACTCCACCACCAAGTCTGAAGATTAGCGACTGGGCTGATCTTTACAGACGTTTATCTCCTGAGTCATCAGCAGAAGCAGGTGTTTGGCGTACAGATCGTGCACCATATCAAAGAGAAATCATGGATTCTTTCAACGATCCTGATATTCAAAGAATTATATTCATGAAATCAGCTCAGGTAGGTGCAACAGAGATATTGCTTAATGTTATTGGTTATTACATAGACCAAGACCCAGCACCTATGCTAATAATGCAACCAACATTACAAATGGGTCAGGCTTTTAGTAAAGACAGGCTTGCTACAATGATTCGTGATTCTGAGAAGATAAGAAATTGTGTCAAAGACCCAAGAAGTAGAGATAGTGGTAATACAGTATTATCTAAGAAGTTTGCTGGTGGAAACCTGACTATAACGGGCAGCAACAGTGCAAGTTCTCTCGCTTCACGTCCCATCAGATGTGTCTTAGCGGATGAGGTCGACAGGTATGAGGCATCTGCTGGTGCTGAAGGTGATCCTATATCACTTGCTACTAAGAGAACTACTACTTTTTGGAATAAAAAGATATATATGTGTTCTACTCCTACAATCAAAGGATTATCAAGAATAGAAACTGCTTTTGAAGAGTCAGATAAACGCTATTATCACGTTCCTTGCCCTGAATGTAATGAAAAACAGGTTTTAAAGTGGAAGAATGTAGTTTGGGAAGAAAATCAACCTGAAACAGCAGCTTATGCTTGTGATCATTGTGGTTCTGTAATAAATGAATCTAAAAAACAATGGATGTTAAAGCATGGTGAATGGATTGCATCTGCTCCTAAGTCTAATACAGCAGGATTTCATATATCAGAATTATATTCTGTTTGGTCAACATGGGCTGATATGGCTAAAAACTTTCTTGAAGCTAAGAAACAGCCTGAAATGTTAAAAACTTGGATAAATACTGCTTTGGGTGAATCTTGGGAAGAACAAGGAGAAACAGTTGAATATGAAACACTACTTGAACGTAGATTAAATTATGATTACACAAACATTCCTGAAGATGTGTTAGTTTTAACTGCTGGAGTTGATACTCAAAAAGATCGACTTGAGCTTCAGTTAGTAGGTTGGGGTAAGAATTATGAAGCATGGGTTTGTGATTACAAGATATTTTGGGGTGATCCAAACGCTATAAATGTTTGGTCTGATTTAGATGCTTATCTTAAGAAAAGATTTAAAACTGAATCTGAAAGATTAATACCCATATCATGCTGTACTATTGACTCAGGTGGTCATCATACTAATATGGTTTATCAATTTACTAAGCCACGACAAGCTAGAAGAATTTTTGCAGTTAAGGGTTTATCTCAGGCTGGTAAGCCAATTGCTAATAGACCTACATTTGTTGGCAAAAATAAGGCTGTTTTATACGGAATTGGTACAGATTCAGCAAAAGAAGCTATTTTTGCACGTTTAGCTGCTGAAAATGAGCTAACTACCTTGCATTTTTGCTCAGACCTTGATGAAGAGTATTTTAAACAGCTTACAGCAGAAAAAAGAGTCACAAAATTTGTTAGAGGTAGAAAATCTTTGATTTGGAAGCAAATAAGACCAAGGAATGAGGCTTTAGATACATTGGTCTATAATTTTGCTGCTATTTACATTTTAAATCCAAATTTTGATTCTATTGAAGAAAAAATACTAAATCAACAACTAAAACCCCAAGAAAGTAAACAAAATAAGCCACAAAAAGGCATAAATAGAGGTAATTTTGCTACTTCTTGGAAGTAGTTTGACTTTTCCTTGTTAATGTGTTGACTTTTTAACAAAAAACCATAGTGTAATATTAGATATATCTAAAACATTTATGAGGTTTTTGCTTGAGCAACAAATTTGATTCAACAAATTATCCATCCCAAGTTCCTACTGAGCTTCAGTTGGGAGACTTTTGGGCATGGAAAAGAGAAGATTTAGCAAATGACTATCCAGTAGCATCTTATTCACTATCTTATGAATTTAATTTAGTAGATGGAGCTACAGCTTCTAATTTTACATTAACAGCAACAGAGTCAGGCGATACATATATTATCGAAGCTAGTAATACATCTTCTTACACAAAAGGTAATTATAACTGGGTTTCTTACATGACTAGAAGCTCTGATTCTGCAAGAGTCAAGCTGGAAGAAGGTTTTGTAGAAGTTCAAGATAATTATGCAACTACAACTGCTTCAGTTAGAAGTCATGCAAAAATTGTTTTAGATAGCATAGAAGCAGTTATTGAGAACAGGGCAAATATTGATCAATCATCTATGTCTATAGCTGGTAGATCATTATCAAGAATGTCTATAGATGAATTGATGACTTTTAGAGACAGATACAAGGCTGAATATCTAAAAGAAGTTAAAATACAAAGAATTAGAAATAAACGTGGGTCAGGTAATACTATCAAAGTTAATTTTGGTAGAACTACTGGCTCAACTCCTAAGAGCTACACATAATGGCATGGTATAACAGAATATTAGGCAATAACGAACCTAAGAAAAAGAAAAGACAAGCATATAGAAGAAGCTACACTGGTGCTAACACTGGAAGATTGTTTGCAGATTTTGTTACCACATCTACAAGTGCTGATGCTGAGATAAAAGATAACATAAGAATTTTAAGAGATAGAGCAAGAGAATTAGCAAGAAACGATAGCTATATTGCAAGATACTTAAACCTGATGGTATCTAATGTTATCGGTAAGCATGGCATAAGAGTTTCTAGCAAAGGTCGTGACGATAATGGCACACTAGACCTTGCTGGAAACCAGCTCATTGAAAGTGCTTGGAAAGAATGGGGTCAGGTTGGAAATTGTACAACTAATGGAAGATTATCATTTTTAGATTGCCAAAAAATATTTGTTGAATCTCTATGTAGAGATGGTGAAGTATTAATCAGGAAAATAAAAGACAGCAATTCACCTTTTGGTTTTCAATTACAGTTTTTAGAAGCAGATCATTTAGATGAAAATAAAAATGATGTTTATAAAGCTACTGGCAATAGAATAAAAATGGGTGTAGAAGTAGATAAGTATGACAGACCAGTTGCTTATCATTTATACAAAGACCATCCTTACGATAGAGTTTATTTAAGTCAAGCACAACACATTAGAGTTCCTGCTGATGAGATTATCCATGCTTACCTACCTACTAGAGCAGAACAAACTAGAGGTGTTTCTTTGGTTGCTACATCAATGGCTAATGTAAAAATGTTAAATGGTTATTTAGAAGCAGAGATAGTTGCAGCAAGAGTTGGTGCATCTAAAATGGGTTTCTTTACCTCGCCTGATGGTGATGGTTATGTTGGTGATGGTGAATATGAAGATACCTTTAACCCAACAATGAACGCACAGGCTGGTGTATTTGAACAATTACCTGCTGGAATGGATTTTAGAAGTTTTGACCCAACACATCCAACATCTGCTTTTGAATCTTTTACAACCAGTGTATTAAGAAGTATCGCATCAGGTTTAAATATTTCTTATCATTCATTATCAAACGACTTAACTTCAGTTAATTATTCTTCAATAAGACAAGGTGCTTTAGAAGATAGAAGTATGTATCAGATATATCAACAATTTGTAATTGAGCATTTTGTAAACCCAGTATTCCAATCTTGGTTAGAAATGTCTATATCTACTGGATATATCAACTTGCCTATGAGCAAATATGATAAATTCGCTAGATCAATAAATTACATACCTAGAAGTTTTGCTTGGATTGATCCTTTAAAAGAAATGCAAGCAAATGTAATTGGTTTACAAAATGGAACACTTACTTATGCTGATATTAGCAGTTCATACGGAAGAGATACAGAAGAACTTTTTGAACAACATCAAAAAGAAATAGAATTAGCCAAACAATATGATATTGAATTAGCTTATCAACCATTTGGTCAGAAGAATCCTGTAGATGCAAAAATACAGGGTGGAGATGACGAAGATGAGTAAGCCAACTCAAGGAATGAAGGAAGAGGCTAGAAAAGGATTAGACTGGCGTAAAGAATATGGTAGGGGTGGAACTAGAATTGGAGCTGAAAGAGCAAACCAAATCTTAAATAATGAAAATCTTTCTGATGAAACTATTAAAAGGATGTATAGTTTTTTCAGTAGACATGAAGTAGATAAAAAAGCAGAAGGTTTCAGACAGGGTGAAAAAGGCTATCCATCAAACGGAAGAATAGCTTGGGCTTTATGGGGAGGAGATGCTGGATTTAGTTGGTCAAGAAAGCTAGTTAATCAAATGAAAAATGAAGAAGATAGAGCCATGCCTGATGGACTTAAGGTTGGCGATTTTGTAAGTTGGAATAGTTCAGGTGGTAGGGCTAGAGGTAAAATTATTAAAATTGAAAGAGATGGAACAATTAATGTTCCTGATAGTGATTTTGTAATTACAGGAACTTCTGATGATCCTGCTGCATTAATACAAGTTTATAGAAGTGGTGAACCTACAGATACTGAGGTAGGACATAAGTTCAGCACTTTAACAAAAATTAATCCCATTAGGGATTTAAACGATTTCAATTCTAATGAATTGGAAAAACATCCTTTATTAAAAAATGAAGAGGAGAAATCTATGAATAAAGAAGATAGACATATCCTTAATGTGAGTGAAACTGATGATAAAGTTATCGTTGAATTTGCAAAGCATGAGGATGTAGAACATGAAGGTGAAGAAGTAGAAATGACTGAAGAAGTATCTATGATTCATGAAGATGAAGAAAGAAAAGTAATTGATATGCCTATGAAATATAGAACTATTGATTTATCTAAACATTCTTATCTTGATGAAGAAAAAAGGGTAGTTCGCGTAGGAGTTTCTTCTGAAGAACCTGTAGAACGTAGTTTTGGCATGGAAGTGCTAGGACATTCTGCTGACGATATAAACATGGAGTTTATAAATTCAGGCAGAGCACCATTATTGCTTGATCATGATATGACTAAGCAAATTGGTGTAATTGAGAAATTCGAACTAGATGAGGCTGCTAAAAGGTCTTTAGCAGTAGTCAGATTTGGAAAATCTGCTTTAGCTCAAGAAGTGTTTGAAGATGTAAAAGATGGGATACGGATGAACATATCGGTAGGGTATCGCATCGATAAACTGGAAAGAATGAGTAACAAAGATGAGGTTTACTATAAAGCTAAGTGGACTCCTATGGAAGTTTCTTCTGTAAGTGTTCCTGCTGATCAGTCAAGACTTGTCGGAGTTGGTCGTTCTGAAAATAAAACTAATATTAACTTTAAGGAGAATATAATGTCAGAAAATAAAGACATAAACCTAGACGAAGTTAGAACTCAAACTATTGATGAAGCTAAAGCTGAATTTAAAAGAAATTCAAAAGAAATTATAGATTTAGCTGCTAGACACAATAAAAGAGATTTAGCTGACAAAGCAATTAGTGATGGTATTTCAGTTGAAGAATTTAGAGGCGTATTATTAGAAAATATTTCTAACAACACTCCTTTAGAAACTCCTTCAGAAATTGGCATGACTAAAAAAGAAGTAAGACAATTTAGCCTAGTAAAAGCTATTAGAGCTATGGCTAATCCGTCTGATAGAAAAGCACAAGAAGATGCAGCATTTGAATTTGAATGTTCTGCTGAAGCTGCAAGACAGTATGGTAAAGATGCTCAAGGTATCATGTTGCCTGCTGAAGTTCTAAGAACTTGGAAGCAAAGAGATATTAATTCATCTGATGATTCAACTCTAATCGCTGAAGATTACAGAGGTGGAGATTTTATTGATGTATTAAGAAACTCATCAAGTGTTATGCAGGCTGGAGCAACTATGCTTAGAGGATTACAAGGAAATGTTGTAATACCTAAGAAAACTGCTGCTGCATCTGCTGGATGGATAGCAACTGAAGGTGCTGCTGCTGCCGAGAGTGAATTCACTTCAGGCTCAGTAACAATGTCACCTAAAGTAATTGGTGCTTTCACTGATGCTACTAGACTATTACTACAACAATCATCATTAGATGTTGAGAACTTAATCAGAGATGACCTAACACAATCTATAGCTACTGCTATTGATTTAGGTGCTTTAGCTGGTTCAGGTACAAGTGGTCAGCCAACAGGTATTGCTAATACTTCAGGTATTAACACTACAACTTTTGCTGCTGCTAACCCAACATGGGCTGAAATTGTAGCTATGGAAAGTGCTGTTGCTAATGACAATGCTTTAAATGGTTCTTTAGGTTACATCTGTAGACCTGCTGACTTTGGTACTTTGAAAACAACTGAAAAGGCTACTGGCACTGCTCAGTTTGTTGTTTCTCCTGACAATAGCATGAATGGCTATAATGTAATCAGAAGTAATCAAGTAACAAGTGGTGATTTCTACTTTGGTAATTTTGCAGACCTATTAATTGGTATGTATGGTGGACTAGATATTACTGTTGATCCTTATGCTTTATCAACTTCAGGTGGAGTAAGAATTGTTGCTCTACAAACTGTTGATGTTGCTGTAAGACACGCAGTATCTTTCTGTAAATCATCCGACTAATTAGCTGATGCTTAAATGGAATGGGGGTAGTAATACCCCCAACTTAAATATGAAAAAATATAAAATCTTAACAGATACAATGGCTGGCGGTTCTAAAGTACATGCTGGTGATATAGTTGAACTACCTGAGCATGAAGGTCATGCTTTATGTGGTTATGGCAAAGCTGAAGTTCATACAGCTAAACCTAAAGCTGAAAAACAAGATAGAAGCGTAGGTTTAGAAACTTCAAAAGTAAAAGCTCCTAAAACTAGAGCTAAAAAATAAATCATGCCTTTAGAGAGTGCATTAGATTTTAACGCCTATGTTGATACAACAACAGGTCATGGTGTTACTGCTACTTTCTTTGACGTTACCGCTTTATGGGATACCTTACCATTAATAGATACCCTTGCTGATATTGATTCAGGATTATCTATAAGTGTAGATACTATTATTGACCAAGAATATTTTAATATAGAAGGTGGAACTGTTCCTGTTGCTGGTTATCAACCAAGAGCAATTTTAAAATTTTCAAATGATTTCAGCATATCTCAAAACAATAAATTGATTGTTGATGCAATAACAACCGACCAAGGTAGTGTTTTAAAGCCTGAAACAACCTTTTTAATAAAAACAGTAGAGCCTGATAATACGGGTTTGATTTCAGTAGTATTAGAGGAGCAATAATGTCTCAATTTAGATTAGAAACTGAATTAGATATGGCTGGATATTTAGATATTAATTTTGGTCATGGTGTTTCTGCTGTTTATACAAACAATGGTACTTCTACAACAATTAATGTGATTCTAAATAATGAATATGTAGAACAAGAAGAAGGTATTGGTGTAGAAGCATTAAAACCAATAGCCTATTGCAGAACCATAGATGTACCAAATATTGCATTTGGAAATAGATTAGATATATCTGCAATAAAAGATACAAATGGTAATATACTCAAAGCAGCACAAAGTTATACTGTTGTTAATATACAAGCAGATAGAACAGGTTTTAGTGCATTAATGTTAGAGGAAATATAATGGCAAATCACATAAGACAACAAATAAGAGAAAAGTTTGGAACTACCTTAACTGGTTTAACTACAACTGGTTCAAGAGTTTATGAGTCTAGGGTTTATCCATTAGAAACAGTACCAGCATTAGTTATCTATACTAAGTCAGAAACATCTGAACCAATAGTTATAGGTACTGATAGAGTTATGAGTAGAGAATTGTCAGTGGTAGTAGAAGGATATGCAAAAGCTACTAGTGACTTTGATGATACTATTGATACAATATCAAAAGAAGTTGAAGAAGCAATAGCAGCAGATAGAACTTTAGATGGATTAGCTAAAGATTGCTATTTAGAATCAACAGAAATAGAGTTTAACGGAGAGGGAGAAAAACCACTGGGTTATGTATCTCTCACATTTTTAACTAACTATTATGTCAAGGAAACTAATCCTGACGTAGCAGTTTAACAGGAGACAAATTATGAAAATGATTAGTCCAAATGGTAAGGTTTCTATAAAAGCTCACCCTTCTAAGGTTGAGTCTTTATTGAATATGGGTTGGAAAGAGGAAGCAGTCCATTCGCAAGATAAAATTAAATCTTCTTCTAAGAAAAAGTCGAAAGACGAGGTAGAAAATGGCAACACATAAAGGAAGTGAAGGAACTGTAAAAGTCGGTTCTAATGCTGTAGCTGAAATTAGATCATACTCACTTGAGGAAACTGCTGATACTTTAGAAGATACTTCAATGGGTGATTCTGCTAGAACTTATAAATCATCATTGACTTCTTTCTCAGGAAGTATAGATGTATTTTGGGATGAGACTGATACTAGTGGTCAGGGTGCTTTAACCATTGGTTCAGAAGTAACTCTTAATGTATATCCTGAAGGAGACGCATCAGGTGATACTTATTATGCTGGTTCAGCTATTGTTACTGGTGTAACAAGAAGTGGATCATTTGATGGTCTAGTTGAAGCTAGTGTTTCAGTTCAAGGAACTGGTGCATTAACACAAACTACAGTATAAGAAAATGTCAGTTATAGATAACGCAAAGAAGCATTTTGATAGCCTAGAAACTAGAATTATAGAAGTCCCTGAATGGGGTGAGGATGAAGATAGTCCTTTAAAGATTTATTGCAAACCAATAACTCTTTCAGAGACTTCTAAATTTATGAAACTAGCTCAAGATGATGACGTACAGCTTTTAGCTTATGTTTTAATTTATAAAGCATTAGATGAAGCTGGAGAAAAGTTATTTACTATCGCTGATAAGAAAACCTTATTGGAGAGGGTTGATAGAGATGTATTAATAAGAGTTTCTAGTGAAATGATGAATAATGTTTCGCAGGAAGAAGTTAAAAAAAAGTAATTGAAGATAAGCAGCTATACATAAAATATGCACTAGCTGAAAAACTAAACAAAACTTTAGCTGAAATTGAAGAAATGACAGTTGAGGAGTTTCAAGGATGGTTAGCTTATCTTGAAATAAAGGAAGAAAAGAATGGCAGCTCTAACTAAGTCAGATATTCATTTTAATTTTATTGGAAATGATAAATCTGCTAAAGCGGTTAATAGTTTTAAGAAAAACATTAATAGTACGAATCAGGCTTTAGCAAGTCTGAGAAATACTATTGTTGCTGCTTTTAGTGTTAGAGAAATAGTTAATGCTGCTAACGTCATGATAGGCGTTGAAAATAGAATGAATGCCTTAACTGGTAGTGCTGAAAAAACTGCAATAGCTATGGATCACATGAGAAGAATTGCATCTGATTCAAGATCAGATTTTGATGCAGTTGCTATGTTATATACTAGACTTGCACTAGCCACAGATCATTTAGGTGCAACGCAAAAAGATGTTGCTGATGCTACGCAAACAGTGGCAAATACCTTTATTATTGCTGGTTCTCATGCTCAAGAGGCAAATAACTCTGCTAGACAGTTAGCACAGGGTTTAGCCTCAGGTGCTTTAAGAGGTGATGAGCTTAGGTCAGTAATGGAAAACAACACAATTCTTACCAAGATGTTAGCCGAAGGTTTGGGTAAAACTATTGGTGAGCTTAGAGAGTTTGGTCATGCTGGAAAATTAACAGCCGAAGTTGTAATGCCAATTCTTATTGCTGGCATGAAAGAAACTAATGAGCAAATTAAAGAGATGCCCATGACACTAGGTCAGGCTGGTGTAGCTTTAAGAAATAACTTTCAATTTATTGTTGGTGATGTGCAAAAAGCCACTAATGGTTTTTCAACTTTTGCTTCTGTAGTAAATAAATTTGCAGAAAACTTGGACTTTATATTAATTCCAGTTTTGGCTGGTACGCTTTTAGCTGTAAATAAATTGAGATTAGGTTTTGTTGCACTAAATGCAACAATGAGAGCAAATCCAGTTATTGCTTTAATAAGCGGTTTTGCTGCTGTACTCTCTGCTGCTTATATATTTAGAAATGAAATAGGCACAGTTTTTCAAGAAGTCTTTAAAAGAATGCTGCCAAATATGATTGACAGATTCAAAATTAAATTTAAAGAACTGCAAAAAATGATTAGTTTCAAAGAAAAAGACAAAGAGCTTGATGCAGAAATAGCTGCTTTAGGTAAAAAAATAGAAAAGAGAACTAATGCAGTTTTTAAAAAAATAAAAATACCTTCTTTTATGGATTTATTACTTGGCAGAGATCCTAATGCAAAAGGCGATGAAGGTGGAACAGGGTTTACACCATTAACAGCACTAGAACAATTCTTAATGGATGCTGAAAGAGGTTATAAAGATTTCTTTACTAATATCAAAACCATGCAAGAAGAAATGCAGGGTGTGTTTAAAAAGTCATACGATGGATTAACTCAGTTGACTATGGATTTCTTAGAAAAAGGAAAAGCATCATTTAAAGATTATGCTACATCTATAGTAAGAGAGTTAATTAGAATAGCAGTACAAAAATTAGTAATAGATAAAATGTTTGCATCATTTGGTAGTTTTTTTAAACCCAAAATAGATACATCAGGTTTAAGCATACCTACAACAATACCATCAAACGAAGGCGGTGGTTTTACAGGTATGGGTGCAAGAGCAGGCGGTATAGATGGTAGAGGTGGATTCCCTGCAATACTACATCCTAATGAAACTGTTATCGACCATACTAAAGGTCAAGGTATGGGAGCTACAGTCAACTTTAATATTTCAACAGTAGATGCTGCTGGATTTGATCAATTACTAGCATCAAGAAAAGGATTGATAACATCAATCATAAACAATGCCATGAATAATCAAGGCAAAATGGGAGTCGTATAATGTCAGGACAATTTCCAACATCTCCCAATTTTAGAAGTTTAAATTTTAAAGATAATAGACCTACTTTATTGAATCAAACCTTATCAGGTAAAAGACAAGTCAGACAAATAGGTAGCCAATATTTTTCTTTTACAGTGCAAATGCCACCTTTACAACAAGAAAAGGCTCAAGAAGTATTTGCATTTTTACAAAAACAAAAAGGTTCTTTTGGGGACTTTACTATACAAGCACCATTAGATAATTTAGGTGCAAGCAAAGATGAGACAGATATTTTAACCACAAATACATTTGCAGTAGGAAATACCCAAATTGCTGCTGATGGATTTTCACAAACAACAGGAGCTTTAAAGGCTGGAGATTTGATTAAATTTGCAAATCATTCTAAAGTTTATATGATTGCAGAAGATGCTAACGCATCAGGCGGTGCTGCAACAGTAACTATATCACCACCACTTGTAGCATCTCTAGCAAACAACGAATCAATTACTGTTAATAAACCTAGCTTTACTGTTTATCTTGAGTCTAATGAAATTATGTATTCAACAGATGCTAG
>Ga0208898_1002238_pt1 | contig 11979 bp, 17 predicted proteins | sample VirMetDEL_Mar_4_FD_184513 | JGI IMG/M metagenome (GOLD analysis project Ga0208898, IMG submission 184513) | Aqueous microbial communities from the Delaware River and Bay under freshwater to marine salinity gradient to study organic matter... | ecosystem: Environmental > Aquatic > Marine >...
GCCTTACGGAGTTTATCAAGAGAAGGACTGATGCTATACCCCAGCTCGCGAGTAACGAGACTATTAACTGCAACATGTACTTGTTCGTCACGACTAATATCAGCAGATACGGTTCTCATCCCAGCGTCACCATTAAACCTAAAGAAGGGTAATAGGACGAAAAAGATTGAACGTTCAGCAACCATCGCTTTAACGATAGTGTGATCAGGATGTTCTGTCCAGGCATTACGCAATGCAAAGGCTTCTTTTTCAACTTTCGGATCAATACCCCAAGCATCGGCGACATAACCCAAAGCGAGATCGTGTTTAATTTCATCTTGGACGTTGGATTCCAAGACCTCCCTAGCCAAAGATGGAATTTCAGAGGCGAGCGCATCACGGATAAAATCTCCCACAGGTAGTTCCATATGCCGCAAGGCAAGAGCACGGAGAAGAGCCTCCTCCGCACCCTCCTTGCAGTTCCCTTTGGTAGTAGCTACAGGTGTCCAAGTCCTCTTGCGTTCGAGTAGTTTTTGATAAGGATTCTTCATTCTTGACAATCACAGGTAAATTCTTCATCATTAAAAAGTGAGGCAAGATAATCGTCAACTTCGCTTTCATCTAAAGCAGCATAAGCAGAAGATTTATCCTGCGTATCTCCCATTACTTGAAGTGCGTAATAGAGACTAGTCTGGGGACTATTCAGCCACTCTTCGATAAAGGCGTTGTCATATGTAACAACATCACTCCAACTATTGAAGCTATACCCATGAAGAAGCCCAGTGCGATCAAGCATTGTCATCAGTCCATCAGCCACACGCTTGTAAGCGTCCCAGCCAACTTCTGATGCAATTTCTACAGCGCCATAATCATATGACTCAACACCAAGGGTGCCAGAATCTCGATCAACATGACGTGAAATAGGTGGTGCAATCTCTGGCGTACAAGTGTAGCCGTCGATGTCTTTGCTGCGGTAACTGCAGCTAGCGGTGGGAGCAATAGCAAATGCACGATCCATATTAAACTGTCGTGCAATACTTGCTGCTGATTCAATCCCACTTGCAAATTGTGATACCAACTCAAATGCTGGTGTTTGTACGATTTCACCTTTGTTGTACTGCTCAAGTGCACGTCCGAATTGTTCGTAGCTAACGCCTACACGACGCAACAGGTTAGCCAGACCAAGCATACCTAGTCCAACTTGTCGGTCAATGTCTGGCGAGAGATATTCACCCGATTTTTCAACTCCAGTGGTTGAGTGCAGTGCACACAATTGACCCATGCCTTCTGCAAAAGCTCGTGGAATATCGTCGAATTCGCAGGCACCCAGATTGATATGTTGTAATAGACAAGTTCCTCGGCTTGGCAGGTACACTTCAAGGCAAACATTACCTCGTACCCTGTTGCCGTTCTTGTCATACTTAATTTTGTTTAACCAGATGTCACCAGAGGCAATGCCTTGAAGGATTTCCCGTTTGTACGGGGTCTGTTGCCACATGTCATCGTTGATGTTGATACATCGTTTGACCCAAGGAAGCTCATGGCGGGGAGTTGTGATAAACTCCAAAATATCCTCATGGTCGCAATCAATATGCAACACCACAGCGCCGTTTTTGAATTTACCACCACGCCGAAGGATTTCATTGAGTGTCGAGTAAATTTTACCAAAAGATACTGGACCACTAGCAGTCAAACCTTTACCATTCTCTGAACCTTTTGGTCGTAGATTAGTAAGGTGAACAGCTACACCAGCTCCATACCGTAAAGCGTGGCTAACAAACCGCCAAGACGCTTCAATACCTTCAGGACCCTCCATAGAGTCATCAACTACAAACACAGTGCAGCTGACAGGCAACCGAGATTCAGGGTCGTCAATCCAGCTTTGGACACGACCAGTACGAGAAATAAAATTAGACATTAGACTAGATCAGACAAATCAGGTGGTTGATAATTAGGTCCTTTAAGGACTTTACCGTCTTCACGGTAGATCGGTTTGCCGTCCTCTCCAAGTTTGGACATGTTTGATTCATGGACACGGACCATTGCATGATCCAAGTCCCAATTCATGTTCTCTGCATATTGATAACAAACGTAAACCAAATCAGCTAGCTCTTTCAAACAATCAGCTCTGGTTTTAATTTCCATGAACTTCATGTTGTATTCAGCTTCAATAAATTCCTTAAATTCCTCAACGATCAAACGTTTCTGTCTCTCCCTCGAAGTCAAGGAGTTCTGTATATTGTACGCTCTTCGGAACTCGATTGCTTGATCGGACAACATGATTCAATTCGTTTTCTAAATAGTGGATAGCTTTTTTGAGATCTTCAATTGCCGAGTCTTTATATCCAGCACGGCAGATGTATTTAATGGCGCACCCAAGATGATAGTTTAGATTTTGATCTCTAATAAAATCCCAGACTTCTATTGATCCTCGGGTGTAGTAGGATGGTGAGTTGGCCATTTTTTTATTAAATTTGAAATGGTGTTAGAAAGTACAAAGTTTTGGTGTTGTAATGACACAAAAATGGTAATAATATCTTCTTTTTTAGCCTGTAGCAGGAGATCTTGCAGTCGTCTCATCTTGAACGATTGCTCCATCGTTAACTCTGTAATCGGCATCGGGGGACCAAAGGATGGGTCGTTGTCTTCCAAAGTCATAGTCATCATTAGTGAGGATCTTAGCTAGTCGTGCATTTTGTAGAGCAACATCTTCACTAAGATCTTTTTCTGCAAATGCTTTGATTACTGTTTGCCAGGAGTAACCATCTTTTTCAAATAAAGCTTCAGCTCTTTTGATTCCGATACCAGGGACACCTGAATAACCATCTGTTTGATCACCTGCCAGTGTCTGAATTAAATGCCACTTGGCACCTTCTTCTGGTGTGACTGTGAATCGATCAGTTAGGTTGTATATATCTCCAGGTATCTGACGCATATCTTTATCAGGAGATACGATCACATTACCTGGATACTTGGTAGCGTAGATACCCATAGCATCGTCAGCTTCCAAATGAGGTAATTGAATGACACGATAATCGTTCATCAACGCATTGATTACACGCTTGTATCCACAAGGTTTCTTACGATTACGGTGTCCTTTATATGTGTCCAGTATATCTTTACGGAAGTTTTTAGAATCCGAAAAGAACAACACTGGTGCAGCAAATCCACCAAACTCTAATTGAATGTTAATGAGTTCTTTTTGAACATTCTTGTAGGCTTCACTAAACCTAGACGTAACAAGGATAACATCGTCACCCCAATCTATTTCTGTTTCAGCAGCTGCACAGCTTTTATAGACAATATAATCTGCGTCAATAAATAACTTCATTTACCTTGTCCCCTTCGGAGTTTACGTCCGTGTGAAGGACGGCTCCTAACACCATTACCTTGTCGTGTGTGCTTAAACTTAGCACGGGATTCAAACTCAATCGAGGTCAGTGATTTTTTCTTTTTCATTAGTGTACTTCGGACCAGTTTTTTCCAATTTTTGATTCTGCAGCGATTGGGATTCTAAGGTTGTAGAACTCTCCAGCCGCTGCAGCGCTATATACCAAGGATGTTGATAAATCTTTTGCATGTTCAGGATCACACTCAAACTGTAGTTCATCGTGGACAAACGCTAGTTGTGAGCAGCATAGTTTAGTTTGTTCAATAGTCTGTTGGTTGATGAGCATCCAACGTTTAGCTAAGACCGCCGCAGATCCCTGTAAAAGATAGTTGAGAGCTTTATGTGACGAGTCAACCAGTATCTTACGTTGGTCAATTGCCTTAACAAAACCTCGATCCCCAGCAGATTTAACTGCAGCAAGTAGATCACCAAGTCCATCAATGGCACTAACGTAAGCCTTACGAATCTCGGACCCCTTGGCTTTTGCTTTCTTGTCTGAAAGCGATGAATCAAATGATTTCCCAATTTTAACATCCCCTGCTCCATACAGGAAAGCGTACGTTACCGTCTTAACTTGTTTACGTGATATACCAATCTTGTCTGCGTTTACTTGGTGGATGTCTCCGTTAAGGAGGATGTCGGCATATCTGCCAGAATCGTACCTGGCAAGATAGTGAGCAAGCATCCGAAGCTCAATGCCACTAAGATCAGCACCGACCATAATTTGGCCTGGAGTAGGTTTAAATAGTTCTCTGAATCGTCCGTCACTCGGTACTTGCGCTAAGTTGGGATTTTTATGTGACATCCTAAATGTGGCACACCCAACACTACAGTGGTGATGAATACGACTAGCAGTCGTACATAGCTTCAGCCATGCGTTCGTGCCTTCCGAGATCATCCCCAATTTCTTCGTAATATCTAGACACTTCGCAAACTCTGCCGCTATTGGGATCCCACCAGCAGCAATCTCCGCCAGAGTGATTTCGTCGATAACACTCTTCCCAGTAGGAGTCGTCGGGATACCCGTCACTTGATAAAAAGTCTTCAATATCCATGCGATATGATCTCGTGAGGTTGGGTTTAGTTCTTTGAGTCGGACTGATTCGCACCCAGCATAGTAGCCTTGTGTTTTGTTATTTCTTTTAGGATTGAACGTCGAGCCTTGGACGAAAGGGTGCCTGTTTCGTAGTACTTCCTTAGTTTCTTCCAGCTCTTTTTGGAGAGTCGATGCAAGCTTCCATGCAGCTCTCTCATCAAAATACCATCCATGTTGCTCCTGTTCAGTAAGGATTTGTGCGACTTGGTGTTCTAGCGAGCACCAGTCAGGTAGGGGTGGAAATGTTTGCATAGTTTGGTGGTGACTACAACATCTTGAACACAATAGTCTTCCATCTCTTGTGACCAGTCCTTCCAATCTGTATCTTTACTGAAAGAACCTTTGTACTCATGAAGCCGATAACCGTAGGACTCTAAAGAGTGGCGTCCATATAGTTGAACTGGCATGTGTTTTGGTTGATTCTTTTTATCAAGTGCCAACATGTCTGGATGAAACAGTCTGCTGAGAATCAGTGTGTCTACAACATCAGGTGGCTTAAAGAATCCATAGAGTTTTTGAATGGCAGGTATATCAAAAGAGATGATGTTATGTCCAGCTATTCGATCTGCTTCCTCCAACATTGTAATACCACGGGTGATTGGCTCTTTAGTACCAACATCGTTGAATACATGTGTCTCGTCATTGTTTGTATCGTAGATTGCAAGGCAATGGATTGAGGTAAGATCATGTAAAAGACCGTTTGTTTCTAAATCAAAAATCAGCATCCTCACCTCTGTGTACACACAGCTGTTGATGGTCCATGAAGTGTACAGTCTGTACAAAACAAAAGAAACCAACAATGAACAATGTTAACCAGCAAAGCAGATCCTTACTTGTTGTTCCAAACATAAGTCTTATCTACAAACTTAGCTTTGGCTACCATCTCAGGTGTTGGAGGATTAGGTGGTTGTACTTTAGAAATCTGGTGTACCGAAGTCTGTTGTTGCGTTGAATTCCTTAGTTTCATTTTGCTCTGTAAATTTGCAAGTGTTTATGTCGTATGCCAGGCTGCAGGCGACGCCAGTTTCGCCTGAATATCTATTTTTGAGGACTCTAACAGTTGTATCAGAGTGTTGAGATCCACTCTGTTGATCTCTTTCGAGTCCGATAACAGCATCAGAAAGTTGTGCAATCGAGTGACTTCCTCTAAGTTGTCCAAGCGAAGTCCTCGCTCCCTCTTCATGTCCATGATCTCCTTGTGTGCGTCGTAAATGTGACACAAGGAACAGGCTGATACCTGTACGCTCAACAAGTGAACGTAATCGTGTCATGGTGGTATCAATCATGCGTCGTTCTTCACCATCAAGTCCACTCAATAGAATGGATAAGTGGTCAAGAAAAACAATCTTACAATCCAAAGCACTGCTAAGATACTCAACACGATTGTAGATAACAGAAGGATCAAAGCTACCAAAGCCATCATAAAGATAAAGATCCCACTTACCTAAAGTATTTGCGTAGATCCCATCAAGTGTGGCTTGATCGTATTCACGCATGTGCAGTGGCTTACCTGATGCTACTGACATCAGACCTAAAGCTGTTCGCCTGTTTGATTCTTCAAGTGCCAAGTAACCAACCCGTTGGCCTGCTTGTAGAAATCCAGTCGCAAGCTGCCGACAGAACGTGGACTTTCCTCCACCTGTCGCTGCAGTAATCGTAACAAGCTCACCGTGTCTTGCACCATGCAGGATTCGGTTGAGTCCACTAAAAGGATACTCATAATCACAAGGGGGTTCGGGAGTAGTGACGAGATCACGTAGCGTTTTACCGTCTACAATCCCATCGGGTTGGTACTGTACGTGCTCGTAGTTACATACAGCTCTGATAGCTTCTGTATCTTCTGCCTGTAAAGCCTCTGAGGCGTCCTTGTAAGCCTCTAGAAAGCCGATAAAAGCCTTGCCAGGTGGTAACACACTGGCAGCCTCTTCAGCCGCCTTCTGGCCTGCCTCATCGTTATCAAAGAACAGAACAATCTTATCGTAGTAGTTTACCCATTCATAGTTGTTTTGAATGGCTTTCTTAGCAGCGGCTGCACCATTAGGGATACTAACGACATCCCAATTTGGTTGTGCTTCCCACACTGACAACGCATCCATCTCCCCTTCGGTGATGACAAGCTTCTTTGTCTTTGTGGTGGTCTTGTGTCGAAACAGTTGCATACCATACAACGTGTTGACCTTACCTTCGCACTTAAAGTCCTTACCTTTACCTCTTACCTTTGCTCCAACAAGCGTTCCACTGCTGTCGTAATAATAGAAACGTAGTTGTTCTCCATCTCTGTAACATTTGAACTTCTCACATGTTCGTTCAGAGATTCGACGCTTTTGCAGCCGTCCGGCTGATCCTCGTAGTTCAACATTGGTGCTCATTGTATGGTGGTTAACAGTGCCGTCACCGTGTACATAGTGGTGACAAACAAAACAAAAAGTGTGGCCATCAGAGTAGATACTGTTAGCATCAGATGAGCCACACTGTGGACAGGCTTCATGCCTTACGAACTCACTTTCTAAATCAACCACTTCAGAGGGATACTTGACCATGAAGTCCATTTGATTCCATGTTTATCGCACCACTGTGCGTATGTGGTTTTTGATTTCTTTGATATTGTATTGAAAGGTGCTTGAAAGACCATACGAAGATCAATGTCAGGGTTTTGTTTGATAACCTCTAAGATCTTCTTACGGTCCTTACTATCCCAGTACCCCTTTGTCTCCAGCCAAATACCATTTGGAAGACAGAAGTCTGGTGTGTAGTTGTGCTGGATGACGTAGGGAACTTTTACTGCTTCATATTTAAACTCAACAGAAAGCTCACCAAGCAGATCAGCAACTTGCTTTTCCAGCTTGGATCGATAAGCCATCAGTCATCAATGGCTTTTTCTACGATCTCTTCGACAATTTCAGATACAGCACGACGCATCTCATACTTAAAGTCAGAGCGGTCCGCTTTGTATCGCGTGACTGTGATTTTGGGAAGCTCAACGGTGAGCGTCCCTTCATAGAGACCAAGTTCTTGGTTTTTAGTTACGTTGAATTCCAACATCAGAAATCATCCTCATCAATTACTTCTTCTTTTACTGTGACATTTGGATCACCAGATTTAAACCCGTTTGTCTTGCCAAACAGTTCAGCAACTTGAGCTTCGTCCAGATCACCAGTGTCAACACCAGCTGACCCATTAACAGTAACAATCTGAATGCCTTGCAGCTTCAGTGAGGTACCGTATGTGACTCCATCCTTAAGGATGTAAGGCTTTTGATAGAATGCCAGCTTGACTTTAGATCCTGCATAAACAGGAGTGTTGGTGTCAGTGACAGGGGTGCCTTCTGTGTCTACTACAGGAGGTTTAGTCTCATCATTCCAGGAGAACTTGACTTTGTACTTACCTTCAGCGACTTCCTCCCAAGGCTCAGGCTTAAGAGTAGATCGCTTTGGGTTCTTAAGTTTTGACTCAGCCCACTTAAGGGTTTCAGTACGATCAGCATCCAGTTTATCTACAATGTCGTCACCGACAATAGCAGACAATGAATACCCAAACTTGCTGGGTTTAAGTACAGCCTGATAACCTTCAAGAACAACAGGCTCAGGGGTGATAAAGGTGGTGCGTGCCATTAGCAAAAGAAATAAGTAGATTCAATCACTGATTCCGGTTCAAGGTCATCAATGATCGGTGGTTTGGTGGTTGCGCCGACTTGTTCGGCCCATTCGTTTAGATAGTCATGCTCCGCAAATAGGTGCATGTAAGTTTCACGTACGATTGCTGACAGAATAGACATGTCAGTAGCACGACATAAAACCGAATCGTGTATGAGGGCCAGCGGTGCGTTGAAGCGTAGCGCAGAAATGTGGAGTAAGCTTGCATCGAGAGAATGGATGAGGTTAGGTGCTGTTGCGTTCTTGTGGTGTAGAAGATCTACTTCAGAAGACTCTCCAACTGCAACTGATACTTTCTTGACACATCCTAGTAGTTTAAGTTGTAGCTTCTCTACTTGTGGTTTCATCAGCCGTTGCGTGACTGTGAAGCCTGATGGTGTAGTCCAGCTGATCTCTGTTGCACCAGCTTTAATAAGCTCAGCAACAGTAGACTCAATCCATTTCATGACAGCCATGGGACCAGGTACGACCTCATCCATAGCTTGTCTAACAGCAGACACAACTTTAGTTAGCGTGTCCTTGTCAACTTCAATGTTCTTCTCAGCCAGTGCTTCCTTGATGTAACCCCTGTTGCTAAATGGTTTAGCATTGTAGGGTACGGTCATGACTGTACGTTTCGTACACTTACGATCCCATACATCATGTAGACACTCAGGAATGTTAGGCTTACTAACCTCAGCAATTACTTTGTATGCGTCTTGTGGTCTGTCACTAGGTAAGACATTAACGAGCCTAGCTGTTGACGAATCTCTAGCAAGACCAGCCAGAATCTGCAGACCAGAACAGGTCGCATCAACAGCAATAGGCAGACCAGTGTGATGACGATCACACATAATGACACAAGCATAGTACTCCTCACAAGCAGCTAGGAATTGCCAAGGTTCATCTGCACACTCCCATTCATGAACGTACCCAATAGGATCAGTTGCAATCTTTGTAATTAGTTCGTGGTTGTCTTCTGTCCACTTGATACGTTCTTTGATGGGTGCTTTGTCAAGACCACGTTGTGTTGCAACGTGAAACTTTAACCAGTCAACTGCTGTCTCATCTACAAAGCTTTCTTCATAGAAACGTAGCAGTGACTTACCAAAGTCTGTGTCTTGTGGTGTGAGGAATGATGCAACAGGGTATGTCCTACCACGATAGTCGTACGACCAGGGTAGATAGAACTTATCGTAGGCCTCAAACCTACGCACACATTCCATTGTCATACGTGTCCGTACACACTTTTGTATGTGTACACGGTTGTGGTTCTCTACGTCCCTGCGCTTGCGTTTGTAATCAAGCTTCGCTTCCTCGTTCGTGTCAATGTCAAGTGGTTTGTTTGGTAGATCAAGGATGTCTGTTTCTGGCATGAACTTGCCAACAGTACGTCCACGTTCTTCTAGTTGTTTTGCGACATCAACAACAAACTTGTTCAGGGTGAATGCCGTCTTCTGAATCTTGTTCAGGAAACGGTAGGTGGTCTCCCCCTGTATGAATGGTGACCCCCTCCGAACCATGTCGTGGGCTTGCATTACCTCATTTGAAAGATACCCACCAGCTGTGTCCTCAGTCCAATCATTGGGTGGGATCAGCATCGGCCACGTTAGGAATGCATTATCCTGTAACTCTTTGAAGAGTTGATTCTTTGCATCGGCAAAGTAAGCGGTGGGTATTACATAAGTAGTTTTCTTTCTACCATTACTAAAGATAATGATTTCAAATAGGTTAGGTTCTTGACGCATGAGACAATCAAGCAGCCAGTTACCTAACCTCACACGTGTGGATGGTAGCCATTTCTTCCAATGATGTCCACTACGCTCAAGCGTGATCCGTGCGTCCTTGTAGCGTTGATGGGTACCAGCAGCAGAGTGCCAGTACTTCTCCACAACGTAACGCATTAAGCCTGGTGCCTCACGCTCATAGAAGCGTATCTGACACTCTTGTTCAATAGCAGTACCGATTGCTTTCTGTATGTTGACAAGCTTGTTAGCACCTTCAACTAGGCTAAACACCTTGTCGAAAACAACCTTCAGTGTGATACCAGCACAAGCTAGTGGTTCTATGTCCTTGATGTGAGTAGCTATCTCAGCATAGTATGCACCAGCGTTGTTCCAAATGCGATCGTTAATCGTACGCTCAATTGTCTCACATACAGCAGGTAAGTACATGCTCATGAATGACTGAGAAGTCACAAGAGATGAAGCATACTCACGTGCTAATGCTTTGTCCTCTTGTTTGCGTAGTTTCATGGCACCTTGTGCTAGTGCATCACGCTCTAGCTGCCACTGCTGCTCAATCTCAGCCTCTGTAATCATACGCATTCATCATCAATGAGTTGTTCAATAATCAATGAAAGTAATTCATCACAGTGTGGATGATCGCTGATCTCACGTACAAGATCAGCCACAAGCTTGTCAAAGGTGGAATCACTCATCATCATCGGAATAGTAATCTTCGGAGGGTTCGTTGTAGATGTGGTGCACAGCGTCGTGCGTGGCAATGGTGATGTCGTAATCACCAGAGTCCATGAGCCTGTCTACTCTACGTCTAGCATACTCAGCTAGTTGGTAGACATACTCCTTAACTTTGTATGTTTCTTTGTGTCGTGCACGGATGACACATTCAATGCCATCAGGTAATTCCCAACCACCTACTCTCCAGTCCATGAACTCTTCAAAGGTAACTGAAGGGAACATTTCAGAAGGTGCTTGACGCAACACACGTAGGTTATTTGGGAAATACTTCTTGCGTTTGCTGGTTTTGTCTGACATAGGTAGGGATAACATCCTTTAGTTGTGTGTTCATGTCCTTGGACGCTTCAAAGGCTAGCCATGCAGCCTCCTCTAGGTCAGCGGCGAGGATGTAGACTACTTCCCCGCTAGACATGGTGACTTCATACTCTATCATGGTGGGTCCGTGTGCTTCGTGACTGTGAACGTTCGACATAGGACGACATACGATCAAGACGATGGACTAGGTAGAGTAGCTGTGTCCTTGTTAACAGACCTTTGTTATGATCTGTTATGTATGTGTTGGTAAGATGTTCTATTTGTTGGTAGTTCATTTGTTGTTGTAATACTTGGACGTGATGTGATTAGCACGTAGCAGTATCACTGCACTACCAAGCACACCAATAGAACCAAGAACAGCAAGAATAATAGTGTGTTCATTGATCATTACTTAACCTCAATAATCCAGAATTTGGTGTTGCGGTTGCTGTAATGCTTACGCAACTCATCAGCTACTTTACTAGCTTCTTCACGTGTTACATAGTAACCGTGTGAGTCAGGGTAACCGTCTCTAGATTGTGAACGGATACGATACATGATCATCAGTTAACCTCCTTAATTTGTTCAATAGTGTGACTAGGAAACTCAGCATGGAGATGATCAATGAGATCATCCATATCCTTACATTCTTCTACAGTTGCGAACGTCAGTTTGTTATCACGTTCGAGGATAACATCAAAAGTCAGCATTAGTTAACCTCCGAATCAGTAGTTGTCACCAGTTACCATCAACATTGTTGACAATCTCATTAGCACGCAGCTCAACATACAACAAGACAGCGTACTCGATGAGTTCCTGCATGGTCCAGTTCTCATCATCGAAGGTGAGTTGCTCAACGATATAAGCACACATGGATTGATCGAAGTTGTCATCACAAAAACCATCAAGGTAATCAGTGATCACGTCCTCGTGCTTGTCCCAAGTGTCACGTAGGTCAGATGAGTAGATGAAACCGCTAACACCTTGTGACATGCCGTAGTTGCAGATGTCACGCAGCTCATCAAGTGTGAACTCGTGGTCAAGGATGAAGTACAGTTGTTGTGCAGTAATAGACATGAGGTAGTCTGTGTGAATGGGTGGGTCCAT
>Ga0208898_1002240_pt1 | contig 11976 bp, 16 predicted proteins | sample VirMetDEL_Mar_4_FD_184513 | JGI IMG/M metagenome (GOLD analysis project Ga0208898, IMG submission 184513) | Aqueous microbial communities from the Delaware River and Bay under freshwater to marine salinity gradient to study organic matter... | ecosystem: Environmental > Aquatic > Marine >...
GATCAAATGGTAAATACGCACAATTTATATCTGATAGATCAGGTCAAGCATTTCCATACAAAGAAATGGTTATTGAATGGAATGGTTCCAGGGTGCATGTTTCAGAATTCGAAGCTAAACATCCACAATTAGAACCAAAACCACATACAGCGGACCCACAAGGTTTAAGAAACGCTAGACCACAAACCTATACTCAGGCATCAGGAGATGGTGGTTTTATGACTGTAGATTTAACTTTACCAGGAGTCTTTTCATTTGAATCAAATAATGGTATGGTTCCTGATGATGGATCTGCTATAAACGTTAAAAGAGAAGCGCAGGCAAATTTAGGAAGGGTAACAGTTAGTATAACATAATGACATACGCAGAATTAGTACAAAAAATTAGAGATTACACAGAAGTAGATGCTAATGTTTTAACATCTACTATTGTAAATGGATTTATATCAGATGCAGAATTTAGAATTTTAAGAGATGTAGATTCTGATAATAACAGAAGATATGCAACAGCTAATTTAGTTACTTCAAACAGATTTATTGATACACCGGATAATTTATTGGTAATCAGATCAGCTCAGATAATAGACTCTGATGGAAGTTCACAACCTGATAATAGAGAGTTTTTAGAGTACAGAGACACTAGTTATATGTCAGAATATAATCCAACTGGCTCAACTGGAGTTCCTAAGTATTACAGTTATTGGGATAATGACACTATTGTAGTAGCTCCTACTCCAGATGCTACCTACACAATTCAATTAAATTATATCTTGAAAGATCCGGGTTTATCGAGTACAAATACAGAAACATACTTAAGTAAAGTTTTTCCCAACGGACTTTTGTATGCATGCTTAGTAGAAGCGTTTTCATTCTTAAAGGGGCCGAATGATCTCTTGCAATTATACGAAGGAAAGTATAAACAAGTGGTAGAAGGCTTCTCGATAGAACAAATGGGAAGACGAAGACGAGATGAATATCAAAGTGGTGTTCCTCGAGTCGGAGGAAAATAAATATATAAGGAGATAAACTATGGCTATATCACAAGCAATTGCGAACTCTTTCAAAAAAGAACTTTTGGAAGGTGATCACAATTTCAAACAATCTGGTGGAGACAAGTTTAAATTAGCTCTTTATACCGCAGGTGCGACTTTAACTTCTGCTACAACATCATACACTACTTCTCAAGAAGTGTCTGCTTCTGGTCAATACACAGCAGGTGGTGGTGCATTAGTTAATGCAGGAACATCAATCACTGCTGGTGTAGCAAGAGTAGATTTTGACAACTTATCTTTTACTGGTGTAACGTTAACTGCAAGAGGTGCATTAATTTATAATACATCATTAACTAACGCAGCTGTTGCTGTATTAGATTTTGGTTCAGATAAAACTGCAACTTCTGGTACGTTTACAATTCAGTTCCCAGCACCAACATCAACTGCAGCGATTTTAAGAATCTCTGGGTAGTACATAGGAGGTAACTTCCTATGGCCACAACTTGGGGCACTTATTCGTGGGGCGATAACTCATGGGCGTCTGATCAAAACAATATAGACGTTAGTGGGATCAGTGCGTCTTTTAATATAGGTCAAGCACAGTACGTTCCAGTTTCAGGTTGGGGAAGATCAGCATGGGGATTAGAAAGTTGGAATGTTAATTTTGAAAATGCAGATGTTGATGTAACAGGTATTGGTTTATCTACAAATCAAGGTGAAGAAACTATTAATGCTGAAGTCAATGAAGGTTGGGGAAGACTAACCTGGGGTGAAGAAGGATGGAGCATTGGTGGAGATGTAATTGCTACCGGTCAAGAATTATCTACAAATTTAAATTCAGTTACCATTGATAACGAAATAAATATTGGTTGGGGCTCTGATACCTGGGGCTTTGAAACTTGGGGTATATCTGGTCAAAATGCAGATGTAACAGGAATAGAATTATCAGGAAATTTAGGATCATTAACTGTAAAAGCAGATGCTTCTACCGGTGAATTAACTGGAGAAGAAGCAACAATTACAGAAGGTGATGCCGAAGCTTTTTCAGCATTTGTTGCAGAAGTAACAGGTCAACCAATGACTGCAACGCTTCAATATCAAGAAGCGGTTGTAGATGTATTTAATCCTTCAATAGGTGGTAACGAATTCTCTGTAAATGGAGATGCACAATTATCTACGGCTCAAAAAGAATTTGGAACAGCTTCATTATTATTAGATGGTACAGGTGATTACGTAAATGCATCAGGAACTGTTGATGGTTTAGATGGTGGAGCATTTACTATAGAATTTTGGTGGTATGCTTCAGATGCTACAACACAAACAGGTATTCTTTGGGATGGAAGAAATGCAAGTGGTAATGGTTATTCAATAGGAATTGACAATGGAAATCTAATTATTTACGCAGATGGTGCACAGTTATCATCTTCATCAGGTTTATTTGTAAACAATACATGGATGCATTTAGCTTTTGCTAGAGATGCTTCAAACAACGGAGCATTATGGTCAAGAGGAACAAGAAGAAATGCTATAGGTGGTGGTTTAGTAAATAACAATAATTCAAATAGAACATTTATAGGAGCAGACTTAAATGGAGCTAATGCGGTTTCAGCTTATATTGATGAATACAGACAATCTGATATTGCAAGATATAATCCAGTTACAGATGCTACAATAACTGTTCCAACATCAGAATTTAGTATAGATGCAAATACAGTAAACTTACTTCATTTTGATGGGACCAATGGTTCTACAACTATTTCAAATGCTTTACCTCCATCAATGGCTATGACAATGGCTGATGGAACAGCTGAATTAGATGCAAATACTCAAGTAGATGTAACAGGTCAAGAAATGGCTATGCAGGAAGGTGATGAAACAGTCACTGGAAATGCTAATGTATTACTGTCAGGAAATGCCTTGACAATGGCTACAGGAAGCCTTAGAACACTAATATGGAACCAAGTAAATACTGGCACAGCACCAGTTGTTCCACCGGGTTGGCAAGAAGTTGACACCGCTGCTTAAATTTAGTAATATTTAAATAATTGGAGATAAAAAATTATGGCAAACTCAACATCAGCTAATTTAAAATTAACTGTACAAGCAACTGGAGAAAATTCAGGAACTTGGGGACAGATTACAAATACAAACTTACTTATTCTTGAACAAGCTATCGGTGGTTATTCTTCTATTGCAGTTACTTCTGGTGCAACTTTAGTTTATTCAAACGGTGCTTTATCAAATGGTAAAGATGCAGTAATTAAATTAACAGGAACAATTGCAGGTGCAATTAACGTAGTTGTTCCAGATTCAGTAGAAAAAACTTACGTTATTGAAAACGCAACTATAGGTGCATTTACTGTAACTGTTAAAACTACTTCAGGAACTGGAGTAACTTGGGCAGCAACTGATAAAGGTACTAAAATGGTTTACTCTGATGGTACTAACGTTGTTGACACAGCTTTTACAGATTTATCTTCAGACATCACTCCACAATTGTCTGGAAATTTAGACACAAATGGAAATAATATTTTAATAGATGATACTAAAGGTGTTTTAGATGATTCATCTAATGAACAATTAATATTTTCAAAAACAGCTTCCGCAGTTAATCATATTCAAATTGGTAATGCTGCAACTAGTGGTAACCCAACAATATCAGCTGTGGGAGATGATACAAATATTAGTATTAATTTAGTTCCAAAAGGTACTGGAGAAGTCCAATCTAATGGAACTGGACTTGCAACAACTGGAAAAGCTATTGCAATGGCATTAGTTTTCGGATAAAAGGTGAATAAATAAGGAGATAAAAAATGGCAGCACCAAATTTAGTTAACGTAAGCACAATCACTGCAAAATCAGTGCAGGCTGATTTGAATACTACTTTAACAACTGAAATTCTTGCTAATGCAGCAGCTTCAGGTAAAGTGTATAAAATCAATAATATTATTATAGCCAACATTGATGGAACTAATGCAGCAGATGCATCTGTATTTATTACAAAATCAGGTGGATCTCCAATTGCTATCGCTTCTACAATCTCTGTACCTGCAGATGCAACTTTTGTTGCTATCGACAAAAATACAGCGATTTATTTAGAAGAAGGCGATAACATTGAGGCAGGAGCAGGAGCTGATAACGATTTAACTATTACAATTAATTACGAAGAATTAAGTTAATAAGGAGTTTTAAGTAGTTATGGCACACTTTGCAGAAGTGAGATCTGATAATAATGAAGTATTAAGAGCTATTGTTATTACAAACAAAGATGTAGATGCACACGGCGGAGATTATTCACAAGGTGCTGAAGACTATGTTAATAATTTAATGGCAAATGCACAAAGTGAATCAATAAAAGAAGAATTTGGTGGAAGCTATCCATCTACTACTTATTGGAAACAATGTTCTTATAATAAAAAAAGAAGAGGATGTTTTCCAGGTCCAGGTTCTACATATAATGTAGAATTAGATAGATTTGAGGGACCTAAATATTTTGATTCTTGGATTTTAAATGAAGAAACATATCAATATGAAGCTCCAATACCAAGACCATCTCCAATACATGGAAATTATTTTTTAAGCACATCTTGGGATGAACCAAATCAAAGATGGGTTGGCGCTGGAATAGATGGTAATCCTAATACTTATGTATGGAATACAGAAACTAACGTTTGGGAGGAACAAGTATAATGGCTAACGGTGGATTTATAGGAATAAGTTATGTTCCTTTTCAAGGAGACTTAATATCAGAATATTTAGGATCTGGAACTTTTACTAGATCAAAAAGCACTGGAACTGTTTTAGTCGTAGCTGGCGGCGGTCAAGGTGGGAGCTCAGTAGGAGGCGGCGGAGGCGGCGGAGGAGTTATTCTTACTCCATCTTCATGGCCTTTACCGGCATCTACAGAAACAATAACTGTTGGTGCAGGTGGTTCACCTTCAACACCTAAACCTGTTCAACCTCCAGGAGACGCTGACCAAGGTGGAAATGGAATTGATTCATCATTTGGAACTGCTTTAATTGCAAAAGGCGGCGGAGGTGGTGGTACTTATTTTAACACTGGCGGTCAAGAAGGCGCACCTGGTGGATCAGGAGGCGGCGGAAGAAGATGGCCAAGTAATGGTGGTGGTTCAGGGGATCAACCAAGTCAACCTGGAGATTCAGGTACCTATGGACATGGTAATTCTGGTGTTGGTGGAACTGGACCAGATTTAGGACCTCCAGGTACAACTGGTTATGGAGGTGGTGCTGGAGGAGCAGGAGCTGGTGGTTCAGCCATTACTGGAGGAGCAGCTTACAATGTTACAGCTTTTCCAAGCTCTTATGGTCAAGGTGGATACTACGCTGGCGGTGGCGGCGGCGGTTATCAACCAGGCACATCTGGAAACGGAGGTGGCGGTACAGCTACAACTGCTGGAGGAGCAGGCGGTGCTAATACTCAATCAGAAGGTTTAGCTAACACTGGTGGCGGTGGTGCTGGTAATGATGCAACAACACCACAAGGTCAAGGTGGAAGTGGAGTTGTTTTAGTTAAAGAATTAGATGTTACTCAAAATGTTTCTGGAAGATGGTCAATGAATGATATTTTAGAAGCAGTTAAAGCAGGAAACTGGACAAACTAAATTTTCAATAGTTAAAAAAGAAAGACAATAAATGTTAATACAAAATCCATATTGGTATTTTAAGAAAGCTGTGCCTGAAGATATCTGTGATAAAATAATAGACTTTGGTTTAAAACAAGAAAAACATCAAGCTATAACCGGTACTTATTCTGGCAAAGAAAAATTAACAGATAAAGAAATAAATGAATTAAAAAAAACTAGAGATTCTACTGTTAGTTTTTTTAGTGAAAAATGGATATATGATATAATTTTACCTTACATGGGAGCTGCTAATCAAAACGCTAAATGGAATTTTACTACTAGTTGGACTGAACCTTTACAGTTTACAGACTATGGCATAAATCAACATTATGATTGGCATTGTGATAGTTGGCTCGATGCTTATAATGAACCAACTAATCCTAAAAAACATGGTAAAATAAGAAAGCTATCTTGTATAGTTTCTCTATCTAATAGTAATGATTATGAAGGAGGAGATTTAAAATTTTGGATTCAAGATAAAAGCCCGGAAGAACATCAAAATAGAATTTCTTGTGAAGAAATTAAAGAAAGAGGAACCATAGTTGTATTTCCAAGTTTTATGTGGCATAAAGTATTTCCAGTTACTCAAGGAAAAAGATACACTTTAGTTGCATGGTGTTGTGGTGATCCATTTATTTAAAATGAAAGAAGACAATTTTATAGGTATATTTGAAAATTCTTTTTCAAAAGAATTTTGTGAAAAATACATAAATATTTTTAATAGATATAAAGAAACGAATTTAATTCGTAAAAGACAAAGTGTAGAAGTTGAAGACCAAAGTATTTTTATAACTCAAAATATTACAGATGATATTGATTCTGTTAATATGAAAAACTATTCTAGAGAATTTACAGAAATATTTTTTAAACTTTATGATCAATATGCTAATAAGTTTTCTATATTAAATAGAGTGTCTAAACATGCAATCTATGATATAAAAATACAAAAAACTTCTCCTGGTCAAGGTTATCATATATGGCATACTGAACATGAAGACAAGGTAACTAGAGATAGATTACTAGCTTTTACATTGTATTTAAACACTGTAGAAAATGGTGGAGAAACAGAATTTTTATATCTTAAAAAAAGAATACAACCCAAACAAGGAACTTGTTTAATATGGCCTAGTGGATTTACACATACTCACAGAGGTAATTCTCCATTAGATCAAGACAAGTATATAATAACAGGTTGGTTAGAGTATGGAGTTTAAATTAGATTCATTCTATATTATTAATAAATTTGACGAACATCCTAAGGTTAAAGAAGAACTGTTAAAAGAAATAAATAATGCTGATTGTGATTCTTTAATTAATAAAGATAACTATTATTCAGACAATATAAATAGATTAGATTGGAATCAAAATACAGATTTTGAAAGGAAATGGGTAAAGTTAATTTATGATAAATTAAATAAATTTTTTAATAATGTATTTAAATCATTAGGATATGAAGATTGTATTATAAGAAACATTTGGTTTCAGCAATATAATAATAAGGGAACTCATGGTTGGCACACTCATGGTTTTACATTTACAGGTGCCTACTATTTAGATCTACCTAAAAATACTCCTGTTACACAAATAATATATCCTTACCAACAAAACAAATTAATAAATCTAAATGTTCAAGAAGGAGATATAAGTATATTTCCATCTTATTGTATACATAGATCACCTGTTAATTTGTCCAACTTGACAAAAACTATTATATCTTTTAATTTAGAAATAGGAAAACCAACTAAAGATATACTTAATAAAATAGATTTACTAAAAGATGTTTGAGACTAAAGTTGCTATAAAGGATTATTTGTGGTTATTTAAATATGATAATATAGATAATTTTAAATTATATAAAACTTGTTGTGAGATAGAAAAAGAATTAATTAAAAAATTTCCAAAAATAGAAAATAATAAGTACGGATGTTTTACAAGTTATTATCATACAGAATACAATTTATTTAGTTTTCCGTGCACTGAATTACATAAATTATACAACAATTTATGCTATAGTTTTAATAAAGTTCTTAATATTGAAACTTCTTATTATTTTAGATGTTGGGTTAATTTGTTTAAAAAACAAAAAAATATTGATTGGCATAGTCACTGGCCCCCTGAATTAAAAACCTATCACGGTTTTTATTGCGTAAATACAGAAGGTAAAAATGAATCTTATACCGACTATAGACTTAAAGGAAAAAATGATATATTAAGAGTTAAAAGTAGAAATGGTTTATGTGTGTTTGGTAAATCTGAAAAAGATGAACATAAAAGTTCGGAATGGCTAAACGAAGGATATAGAGTGACAATAGCTTTTGATGTAATTCCAGTGGAAGCCTTAAGAAAAGAAGAAAAGTTTACACATAATTTTTTACATAATTATATACCTTTATATAAAATATGAGTTTTAAAGATAATAAATATATAATTGTTCAAGAAGCAATAAGTCAAGAATTAGCTTTTTTTCTATTTAATTATTTTTTATTAAAAAGAGAAGTATGTTCTACTTTAATTGATCATAAAATAATTGGAGAAAAAAATACAGAGTGGGGGATGTGGAATGACGATCAAATTCCCGGTACTTATTCTCATTACTCAGATGTTGCGATGGAAACATTATTACCTTGGGTTTTACCTAAAATGAAAAAATATACAGAATTAGATTTACTTCCAACTTATTCTTATGCGAGATTATATAAAAATGGTGATGTATTACATAGACATAAAGATAGACCTAGTTGTGAAATATCCACTACTTTAAATCTTGGAGGAGACAATTGGCCTATATATTTGAGTCCATATGAAAACGTAGGAATAGCAGAATGTGATGGAGGAGAAAAAGGAATAACTCTTTCAAGTAATGCAAAAGGAATTAAAATAGAATTAAGACCAGGCGATATGTTAATTTATTCTGGGTGTGTATTAGAACATTGGAGAGAACCTTTTGAAGGTAACGATTGTGCTCAAGTTTTTTTACATTACAATAGAAAAAAAGAAAATCAAATATTATTTGATTCAAGAAAACATTTAGGTTTACCTTGTTACTTTAGACAAAAACATGATATAAAACATGACATATAGTTTTTATTATTGGGGTCCATTATTATTTCGTACTACAGTCAGTAAAGAAGATATTGATAGACTGAAATCTATTTGTAGTAAAGATAAAACAAAAGATTTTAGAAAAAAATTAGCTGGAATAATAGATCATGAATATGAAATTGATATTCAAAAATATACAAATATTATATCTCCATATTTTAATTATTTTAAAGAAGCTTGTTATCAATTTTATAATGCAAAAGAAATTACTAAAATGGAAACAACTGTAGCATGGGTTAATTATATGAAAAAAACAGAAACTAATCCTTTACATATGCATCCGGAATGTGATTTTTCTAGTGTTGTTTTTTTAGATATTCCTGAAGAATTAAAAAAAGAAAATAAAGAATATTTAGGTTCATCAAGTGGACCCGGTAGTATTCAATTTTTATTTGGAGAACCTTATAAACACAATATATCACAAAAATCTTTTTTTCCTAAAACAGGAGATTTTTTTATATTTCCAGGGACTTTAAGACACACAGTGTTTTCTTTTAAATCTGACATTGAAAGAATATCTTTATCAGCAAATTATAAAATAGAAATGACATGAAAATTAAAGATAATTTTTTACCTGAAGTTGCTTTTGAAAAAATATTTAAATTAATGACTTCTTCAATGTTCCCTTGGTATTATCAAATTTCTCAAACAGTTGATAAAAAAGAAAAAGATAAATCTTATCTTTCTCATTTAATATATTCAAATAATATACCTCAATCTAACAATTATGAAGATATTATGCTTCCTATATTATTTGCTTTAGACGAACCAAAATCTTTAATTTCATGTAGAGCTAATTTATATATTAACAGAAATGAAGTTTATAAATCTAATTATCATACTGACGACTGTGATGAAGAAAATAAATGGAATCATAAAACAGCATTATTTTATGTGACTGAAAATAATGGATATACTGAATTTAAAAATGGCAAAAAAGTAGAATCAAAGAAAAATAGATTATGTATTTTTGATGCTTCTGAAGAGCATAGGGCTGTGAGCCAGACTGATGAAGATAGAAGAATACTTATAAATATAAATTACATAGAGAAATAAAACTTTTATAGTACTAAAAAATACTATAAAACAATGCTTAATCTGATATAATTAATTTATATGCTACAAAAACTTAACTTTAAACCCGGTTTTAATAAACAGATAACACAGTCAGGAGCTGAGTCTCAATGGACTGATGGTGATTTTGTTAGATTTCGATATGGACTACCTGAAAAAATAGGTGGTTGGGAACAACTAACTATTGAAAATCAAACTCTTCCAGGTGCAGCTAGAGCTCAACATGTATGGACATCTTTAGCAGGTGAAAAATATGCAGCTATTGGTACATCACAAGGTTTGTTTTTATACTATGGTGAAAAATTTTATGACATTACTCCACTTGACACTGCAATTACTGGAGCTGATTTTGATGCTACAATTGGTTCTGCAACTGTAACCGTTAATAAAACTTCTCATGGATTAAGCGCTGGACGATATGTAACGTTTTCATCAGTTACTGTTCCAACAGGATCAGGTTATGCAACAACAGATTTTACAGATAACACTTTTGAAATAACTAATGTTACAGCTAACGCATTTGATATTGCCATGCCATCTAATTCTGCAGCTACAACTTCAGGAACAGGTTCAGCACAAATAGATCCTTATGTAGTTATTGGTCCAACATTTCAAACTGCAGGTTATGGATGGGGTACATATTTATATGGAGATTCAACTTGGGGAACTGAAAGAACAACAAGTGACGTGATCCTGGATCCAGGCATCTGGAGTCTTGATAACTTTGGACAAATATTAGTTGCAACCATTCACAATGGTAAAACATATACTTGGGATGCAGGAGCATCTAACCCGAGATCAAATAGAGCGACTCTTATGTCAGGAGCTCCTACTAAAACAAGATTAACTTTGGTATCAGATAGAGATAGACATTTATTCCACTTTGGAACTGAAACAACGATTGGAGATACAACGACTCAGGATCCAATGTTCATAAGATTCTCAAACCAAGAAGATTATTCAACATACCAACCAACTGCAACAAACACTGCAGGTACATTTAGATTAGATACAGGAAATAAAATTGTAGCAGCTGTTCAAGGTAAAGATTATGTATTTGTATTAACAGATAGCGCAGCTTATGTAATTCAATTTGTTGGTCCACCGTTTACATTTAGTATTAGACAAGTTGGAACAAACTGTGGATGTATCGGACAAAATGCAGTTAGTTATTCTAATGGTATGATATTCTGGATGTCAGGTGAAGGTGGATTTTTTGCATTTGATGGAACAGTTAAAGCATTACCATGTTTAGTAGAAGATTTTGTATTTACAACATCGGGAGATAATTTAGGAATTAATTATAATGCAAGTCAGATTATATACGGCGAACATAATACTTTATATAATGAAGTAACATGGTTTTATCCAAAAGCTGGAAGCACACAAATTGACAGATGTGTTACATATAACTATGGAGAAAACTGTTGGACAACTGGATCACTAGCTAGATCATCATATGCAGACACAGGTGTATTTGATGTACCTTATGCAACACAATATAATTCAACAGCTACACCTAATTTTCCTATTCAAGGAATTACAAACTTATATGGAGCATCTATATATTACCAACATGAAACAGGAACTGATCAAGTCAATTCATCAGGTACTACTTCTATTAATGCTTATATTCAATCCGGTGATTTTGATATATCAGCAAGGAGAGGAATTACAGGCCAATCAACTGGTATAGCTGATTTTAGAGGTGATGGGGAGTTTATTATGTCAATGAAAAGATTTATACCTGATTTTCAAGTATTGACTGGTAATTCAAAAATAACATTATTATTAAATGATTATCCAAATAACACAGCATCAAGTTCACCACTTGGTCCCTTTACAATTACATCATCTACTGATAAAGTGGATACTCGAGCAAGAGGTCGATTGCTTTCAATTAAAATAGCTAATGACGCTGTAGGTGAAACTTGGCGTTATGGAACATTAAGAGTAGATGTACAACCGGATGGTAGACGTTAATGGCAAAAGTAAATTCATATATACCAGAACCTAAACAAGAATATGATGTTGAAAACCAAAGACAAATATTAGAAGCTATTGCTACATTAAAAAGTGAATTAAATTTTTCATATCAAGATGATTTAAAAAAAGAAACTGAAAGATTTAGTTGGTTTAATACGAGGTACTAATGTCTTGTAATAA
>Ga0208898_1002241_pt1 | contig 11973 bp, 13 predicted proteins | sample VirMetDEL_Mar_4_FD_184513 | JGI IMG/M metagenome (GOLD analysis project Ga0208898, IMG submission 184513) | Aqueous microbial communities from the Delaware River and Bay under freshwater to marine salinity gradient to study organic matter... | ecosystem: Environmental > Aquatic > Marine >...
TTTTTTCCTGTTTTCAAAATAGTTACCTATGTATAATAAAACAAGGACATGGAAACAAAAAACTGTATTACCTGCAAAGAGGATAAACCTCTAGATCAATTCTCTAAATGTTCACGTAAGCCTGATAGCAAACAGCCTAGCTGTAAGACGTGTAATAAAATTACTAATGCTAAGTTTAGAGAGCAAAGACCTGGCTATCAAGCCAAGTATTACTACACTCCTAAAGGCCATAAAGCTAAATTAAAAGCTCAGAATAAATTCTGGAGTAAAGCTGGAGGAGGTATATACGTGTTGATAAATAAACATAACAATCACGTTTACGTAGGTCAGACCTCACGATTTAACCGTAGAGAGGTAGAATGGAGAATGTACTCTAAAAACCCTAAAGCTTTTTCTAGATACTTAAGTGAGCATTTTAAGGATGCTATTCTACAGTACGGGCAAGAGAGCTTTGAATGGAAGGTTATAGAAAAGATGCCTAATGCTAGTCTAAGAGAAAGAAAACAAAAAGAGAATCACTACATCGAAACGTTCTCACTTATCACAGAAGTTTACAATAGAATTAAAAACAGATAATGGAAGCACAAGAGTTAAACCAGGAAGGAATGTTTTACCTTCTGTATGCAGTACAGCTTAAGAAAGTTATTGTTAGTACTAATATAGAAAAGACAGTACAGGAGTATAATGATCCAGAGTTAGAGTTTGAATTGTTAGGTAGAACCAATAGCCCGGAAGTAGCTAAAGATAAAGCTATGGAATACTATACTAAGGTTCAGATGCACGGTACACCTCACGGAGATGCTTTTGGTAATAATGCAGCAACAACAGACTTTAAATTCTCATGACACAAAAAGAAGCAATTTTTCTTAAAGAAGAGTTTGAAAAGAACGCTCTAGGTCTTATATTAAAAGGCAGGGTATTAGATACGTACTACGAAGCAGAAAGGATTCTAAGAGGTTGGGATAAACCTAACCGTAGAAGCTGCAGTTGTGATTTTAAGAATATGGCACGTATCACTACCTCGCTTTTTGAACAAAATTACGAGACCATAAACAAGTTATATGAACAAGCAAAGATGGACAGCGGATCCTCATCAGGTGGACCTAGCAATTTATAATGATTTACCTACAGATAAATTCATAGCAAAACTTTATCCTGACGAAAAGACAAGGATGCATACTAGGTTAGAAGGCAGTAAGAGAGCAATTAATCTGTTTATTAAGAGTCAAGCCCTACCCGGAGAGGAATGGAAGACAATAGAGATAGAAGAATACTCAGTACCATTTATTGTATCCAGTAAAGGTAGAGTACTATCAGTATACAGAGATATGGGATTCAGACAGATGAAGATCCATGATGAGAGAGGTGTAGAGACTGTAGATAGTAATAATAACTTAGTAACGCTAGAAAGACTGATGGAAGAAGCAGGCTTTGAGTATGATCTAGAGAAGATCCTTAAGTTATATTGGGAGGTAGAATACCCGATTTTACGATGGACCGATACGGCCCTACAGATGATATCACAATAGAAGAGATCATTAAGCTATGCAATTATATGCATTTTAGCTCCTATGTATATTTATAGAAACAATATAGAATGATGGCTGGAACAAGATTACCACAAGACGAAGTAGAATTTAGAGTACAGAAGTGCTATGAACTACGCTTTGATACCGATCGTCCTTTTGGAGTTAAGGACTGGTTGAAGTATTGTCATGAGAATTATAGCGATAAGTCAGAACAGACTTACACCTTATACTGGGCACAGGCTGGAGAGAAATACAAAGAAGGTTGGAGAGAGTTATTAAACAAACAATTAACTCCAGCCGTTCTTACTATTATAGAACTATTAGCCTCAGAGGATGAGAAGGTTAGACAGAGAGCCGTAGATCAGATCATGAAATATACCGGTAATGATATAGAGAAGATTCAGGCCGATATACAGGTTACAGAGATTAAAACCGAATGGAACTAACCGTTAAATTATTCAGTCCTCATGACGGTCAGAGAAAAGTTATCGAGAGCTTTAGTGATAGTGATCATAAGTTTGGTATCGTTAGCACTGGTCGTCAATTCGGCAAGTCGTTACTTGCAAGCAATCTACTAGTATACTGGCTTTTAAATAACAGTGGTAGCAGAGGAGCCTGGATTAGTCCAATCTATAATCAGGGTAAGAAGGTCTTTGGAGAGATATTAAATGCCTGTAAAGACATAGTAGAGAGTTCAAACAAAGCAGACCTTACTATGAGGTTTGTAAATGGCAGTACTATACAATTCCTATCAGCTGAAAGACCAGACAGTATTCGTGGTTTTAGTTTTAACTACCTAATCATAGATGAGGCTGCTTATATCAGAGAAGAAGCTCTAACGGCAGCTATACTACCTACCCTAACAGCTATTGGTAAAAAGTGTTTGGTTATCTCTACTCCAAAGGGTAAGGGTAACTGGTTCTATAATTATTACCTGAGAGGTATACAGGCTAACGATCAGTATATTTCCTTTCAAGGTATCTCTACAGATAACACCTATGTAGATTTATCGTTCATAGAAGAACAGAGAAGAAGCTTACCTGAGGATATCTTTAGACAGGAGTATATGGCTGAGTTTGTGGATGGTGGAAATGACGTATTTAGGAACTTAGATAATGTATGTATACTCGATGGATGGCCAGAAATTACAAGAGGCGAGAATTATTTTGCAGGCATTGACGTCGGCATCTCTGACGATTATACAGTCCTCACTGTTCTCGGAGCATCGGGAAGAGTTTATTCCTGCACTAGAGTCAATAGAAAGCCTATTGCCGAAATTGGAAGAATACTTATATCAGAACTCAAACGTTTCCCAAACATTACCGGTTACTGTGAGACAAATGGAATTGGTCGTGCAATTTATGAAGAGGTTCGAAGAGACGTTCGATCTATCAGAGGGTTCACTACGAGCAACGATAATAAGGTCCAGGCCATTCGAGGACTAATCCAAGACATAGAAGAAGGTATAATCGAACTACCCAGTAAGAAACTAATGCCGGAAGTATATCAAGAGTTTGCTTCCTTTAGTTATAAGCTAGGACAGAATGGTAAACTACATTTTAGTCACCCTCCTGGTATGCATGATGATATCGTGGATAGTGTATGGATGGCTAATATAGCTAGAAATGAGATAAGAGGAGGCGGTGCTAGTAAGATATATGTTGGTAATACTCAACAATACACAGCTGCTAGATTCGGATAAGATATATCGATATATAATTATATACATCACTATTACATCTAAAAAAACTACTTACACAATATGGAACTAAAAATACCAAAATACCTATCTATCAAGAATTACCAAAAGGTAAATTCATTAGAGCACCTATCTTCTACAGAGAAGATCGTAGAGGTGTTAGCTATACTAGGTGATATACCTTCAGAGCAATTGAAGAAAAAGCATAGCAAGGATCTACCTAAGATGTACGATAAGGTTACAGAAGCTTTATTTGACGTTGGCTATGAATATTATCCTATCATTGAAGTAGAAGGAGTATTGTACGGATACCAGCCTATCACTAAGATGACTTTAGGTGAGTATATCGATCTAGAAAACCTAACTAAAAAGCCACTGGAGAATTTAGACCAGATTATGGCTATACTATATCGTCCGGTGTTAAAGCATCGCTTTAAGTCTCTAGAGTTTAAGATCAAGAATGGTTTAAGACTAGGACAGGGTAAGCTAGAGGACGTATTAAAATACTACACCGTAGAGGAGTACGATAGTAATAAGAGATATGACTATGCAGAGATCTTCCAAGATATTCCAGTAGCCTATGCTTTAGGAGCTCTTAGTTTTTTTTTGCAAACCGCAAACATACACTTGAGAGGTATAGAGATCTATTCGTACAAAACCAAAACCCAGAAGGAGAAGAAGGAGATGCTGAATCAGATGGCCAAACAACTTTCAGTGAGCACTGGGGATGGCTTGCGACTATTTATCACCTCGCTTCAACACCCATCCTTTCGGTCACAGGAGATAAGTCTATCACGGCTGTAAACTTTATTGGTGTATTAAATTATTTGGCTTATGAGAAAGACAAAACTAGACAAGAAGAGCGTAGAAGAAAGCTACTTGAACAACAACGAAGCTATCGTATCAAGTGAGCCAGTTAAAGCAAAGATTGAACTGACTGATAAAGAGAAGAAGATTATTGACTGGTATAAGAGAGGACAGAGTATAGATTGGATTACTAAAGCCTTTCAGGTAACAGCAGACAAAGCTAAACAAATTATAGACAATGCAAACGTTTAAACAAATAGTAGACTTATTTGATGCAGCATGTACTGCCCATCTAGGAGTTAATACGTTTTATTACGGTACTCTAGATAAGTTAGATGCTACTTCTCAGAATGTAAATTATAACTACGTATTCTTACGTCCTTTATCTTCTCCTGGTATCGTTACTAACCCTAACGGTTTGACTGGTACTAGAAACTTAGCATTTGAATTGTATTCATTGGATGTCCCGAAGTTAACAGAGACAGACTACTTAACGGTAATGAGTAATACAGAGCAAGTTATCTATGATATTCTAAGCTACTTTAATAACGGTTCAAACCAACAGACATTATATACTACCCTAAGCACTATCACTCCAGTCAATGAGGCTTTTAACGATAGAGTATACGGATGGGTAGCAACAGTAAATGTAATTAACGAAGGAATTCTTAACTACTGCAACTTCCCTAGCTAATGAAACTAACTAACTTCAACGAAGATCTAGCCAAGGCATTTGGATTACTAGGTGAAAAGATCACCGATGTAATGGTAGATGAGCTTGTATCTGATAATAAGATTGCTACCGGTAATCTGATTCAGAGTATTAGATCTAGGGTTGAAGAGACTCAAGAAGGTCCAGCCACTGTAATCGAATTCGCACAATATGGTGTGTATGTAGATGCAGGTAGAAGGCCAGGAGATAAAATGCCTCCGGTACAGGCTATAGAGAGCTGGATTAGTCAACGTAGAATTAAGACGGGTACATTTACTCAAACACAACTAGCCTGGGCTATAGCTAAATCGATTGCCAAGAAAGGTATCAAAGCTAGTCCTTTTATTGACAACAGTATAGAGTATGCTATCAATAACTTCTCAGACGAATTAGCAGAAGCCGGAGCTAAAGGAGGTATGGAAGACTTTGTACAGCATCTACAGAAAACATTCCCAGATTCAAAAGTAACACAATCGTAAGATGGCTATCACTATTTCACAATCACCTACATCTCCTAATATGTCTAATGCAGACTTATTATTTGAAGTTGACTCTACTCAAAAGGCTCAACCTCAATTCCAGTATGTATGTGATATCCAGGATGAAAATAAGACAGTACTACAGAGAGTTAAGCAACAGCCTTCACCTCAAGGGTACGGAGTATTCAACGTAGGTCAGATCATTACCAACTATCTAGAGTCGGATAATGTTTGGAAGACAGCAGAGTTTGCAACCTCTTCTTTAAGCAGTAAAGAGTTCTGGGTAGCATTTGGAGAGGAGTATGGTACTTCTACTTCTGGATCTGTTACTTTGTATAACGGTGTAGCTGCAGTCTCTGGATCACCTGCTAAGTCTGGTAGTTATGCTACCTATCTTTCAGACGGTCTAGTAGAACCTAATGCAGGGTATTGGAACTTTGCTAGTTCCTCTTACTACTATCCTGAACAAGCTGACGTATATAATACCTTCAGTCATCAGGTAGTTTTAAGTAATGCTCCTACTACACAAAAGGCACAGGATGGTGAGTATGTTACTATCTCTGCTTATAACGGTAACTTTGTAGATAGTGATGTATATGCTCAGAATATATCTTATGTTAAATTCGATATAAAGAATGCTGCCGGTACTACTATACAGAATGTCACTTTAGAAAATATAGTAGCTAATGGAGGTGGTCCTAAAGTAATTGCTAACGACTTATGGAGTACAGTAGCAGCTAATCAGACTTCAGGTACTAGACTTATACATATAGGTGTAGGTCCTCAAAACCTAGCTGATGGAGGTAATACTTTAAATGCTGCCTGGGCCTCTTATACAGTAATCCTAATAGGAGCTGGTGATGACGGACTAGATAACGATAATGCAGTATTCGGTCAAATGACCTTTGAGAAAGATGATGCCGAGTGTATCTCTGAAGGAGTTAGATTTGCCTGGAAGAATGAGTTTGGTGTATGGGATTATTACACAGCTAAACTAGCTATAAACAGTGGCGTACAAATTGAGAGAAATGCATACCAGCAGTCTTTTGTAGATTATGGTACAGGTACTAGTACTGTTACTTACGACCTTTCTAGAAGAGGTTCTAGTCAATTCTATAACAAAGCCACTCAGCGTAAAAACGTTACTACAGATATCCTAACACAGGCTGAGGCTGATTGGTTAAGAGAGTTATTCTTTAGCACTAACGTATACGTACAAGAGGGTACGAATTTCTTACCTGTAGTTATCAGTGATGCTGCAGCAACTGAGAAGACTAACCCTAGATCTCAGAAAGTATTCCAGTACTCATTTAACTTTGAATACGCTAATCAGCTAAGACCTAGAAGATAATATGGCTACTATATTAAGAGCATATAACGACAACCAAGAGAAGTACGACTTAGATCTATACAATGAAGAGTCGTTTAGACTGGATATCTCTGCAATTGAGAGCGGTGAGATAGGTACGGTCTTTGGTATATCTTCTCAGAAGTTTTCCCTCCCTGGTACAGACAACAACCAACAATACTTCGGTAACCTAGATAACATAGGTGCTAGCCCGGCTAGTAGCTTTATCAAGACTCTACCTTGCCAGGTGCTGGTGGATGGTCAAGAGATCTTCAACGGTAAGATATACTTAGAATCCGTAGTAACAGATCAGAGAGGAGATACTGTCTATAATGCTATAGTAGTAAACGAGACTGTAGATTTTAAGTATCAGGTCTTAGATAAGACATTTGGTGATCTAGATTGGTCAGAATACGATCACGAACTAACCTATACTAATATCTCTTCATCTTGGGATTTAGATTTATTTAACGGTGATATCGTTTATCCTCTAGCCGAGTATGGAGTAGAAGATAACGATCCAGATGCTGTACAGTTAGTTAATGGTGGAGGACTTAACTCTTTTACTAATGAGACTACTCCTCTAAAGCCTATTGACTTTAAGCCTGCTATCAGACTAAAAGCTGTAGTAGATAAGATCTTTGAAAATACCGACTATACGTATTCTTCTTCTTTCTTAGATAGTGCTAATGTAAGCAATATATATGTACTTGCTACTCAGGATGAATCTAGAACAGCAGGTTCTTTTGTATCTCCAGTATCACAGTCTTTCTCTGCCTACCCTACTGCAAGTCAGCAATTTACTCCTCCATCGTTTACCTGGAATAAGGTAAGCTTTAGTGCTGAGACATATGATAACGGTAATAGATGGGATACCAGTACTAGTGAATTTACAGCTGGTGCTACAGGTAACTATTCTTTTGCTGCCGTACTACCTTTTACTATCAGTAACCTAAATTCATTTACAGCCAGAAATATCGTATTAGCTATATACAAGAATGGTGTTAAGATTCAAGGTACTGAGAGATTCTTTAACTATACAGGTTTAGGTACTTTACCTCCTATCACAAGTTACAGTAGTATTATAAGTGCTAACTGGAATAACGTAGCATTAACAGCTGGCGATACTGTAGAATTATACGTACAGTTTACTGGTACATACGCTTCTGAGATATTAGAGTTCTATGCTGCTACTCCTCAGACATACTTCCAAATGTATCAAGGACCTACCTCTTACCAAGGTAGTACTGTGTCTATGGGTAAGCTATTCCCTAGTGATCAAAAGGTAACAGACTTCCTAGCTGGTGTTATTCAGAAGTTTAACCTAGTATTAGAACCTAGAAGAGACGAACAGAACGTTATAGGTATTGAGACTTTCGATGTATGGAAAGATAACGGTATACAAAAAGACTGGACTGATAAAGTTGATAGAAGTGTTAAGTTTGAGATTTCTCATCCTTTGCAAGATAATCCTAAAAAACTTTACTTCAGTGATGAGCCTGATGAAGACTACTTTAACAAGTATAGTCAGGACTTCCGTAAAAAGACTTTTGGTGACTTAGAGTATTTTAGTGATAGTGATTTAGCTACTGGAGAAAGGTCTGTAGGTACTTACTTCTCTCCTACACCAATGAGGTATATCGAAGGTACTAATGATTTTATTGTACCTCAGATCTATGCAGCAGATGGTCCTGGTGGTGAAAAGACTAGATTAGTATTTAACCCTAGATTACTTTATTACTTAGGTAAGAAAGAGAATAATCAATTGTTTGATCTTTCTGGAATATTCAACCTAGGAGCTTCTGGTACAATAACACAAGGTGTATGGTGGATGAGTGATGAGCTAGATACTCCTTACTCTCAAAGCTACTATCCTGTATTCCACCACGTAAACGAATTACCTGCTACTAGTACTTCTTTGGACCTACATTTCGGTAATCTTAATCACGTAGAATATCACCAGCAATTTGTAAATGCTCAAACACCTAGAGATGCATTCTATACCTACTGGGCAGAATACGTTAATGAGCTTTATGATATAGACTCTAGATTAGTAACTGTAAACATAGCATTAAAGCCTACTGATATTCCTACTATCAAGCTTAACGATAAGATCTTTGTAGATGGACATTACTATAGAATCAATAAGATTCAAGGTGCTAATCTAACCAAAGAAGAGTCTGTAAAAGTAGAGCTGTTAAAAGTACCTACCAGGAAGTTAAAATATCCACGTCGTAGAATTTTTGACATTGGCATAGGCGTAGGGTATAGTGATGTCACAGTAAGCTCTGTAGATGCAAATGGACGTGTTGTCTATGAAGATTATGAGACAGGTGCTACTATCACTGATCCTAACTTACTAAAGAATGCTTCTTCAAGAGATGGCTTTAGATACTTCCCTGATAGTAATGATGTAGTATGGGTACAGGATAGACAGAGTGTACCTTCTAATAATATTGTAAGAGGTGTAAACTACGTAGATGAAAGAGCGGTAAACGTACACGTAGCAGGTAGCGGTAATACTGTAGGTCCTTACGTACGTAACTCTACTATCACAGGTAACGGTAATACGTTAATGGATGTTGGAGGTAAAGTAAACATTTTCGGAGACAACGTATCTGCTGAAGGTGTGATAGATAACTTATATGTTGTAAATCTAACCGGCTCTGCTACTATTGAAAGTGGATCTAACAATGTTATAGCATTTAATCCAACTCAACCTATTACACCTCTTGATGCCGGAAGAACAATTATCGGTAATGCTGTAAGACAGGGTCAACAATATGAGACTTATGTTAATGTAGATGTAGGTCCAGGTACAATTACATACCTAACAGGCTCTGCTGGTACTGCAATAGATTTCCATCATCACTTTAGATATACGGGAGTTAACGGTACAGCGACTGTATACTTACCATCAGCTTCATTAGACATAAATGACGGTATACAGATGAGATTTACAACTAACGATAGCTTGACTGCATCTAAAATAGTAAACCTTATTCCGAGTGATGGTACGATAGACGGCGGAGCAGAGAAGGCATTAACCGAACCATATGACGGTATAACATGTCAAGTGCTAAACGGTGAATGGCTAGTAATTCAAGCAAAAGGATAAAACAATGAGCACAACACAAACAATATACGTTAAAGGCGATAGTAAAAGCGCTCAAGGTGCCTATAATGACTTAAGCGATGCAGCGGATAATGCTGCTACCAGTACCGAGAAGGTATCGGACAGTACCGAGAAAGCCGAAGGTAGGATTAAGGTCCTGGGTGGTGCTATCAACCTTTTAGGAGGTTCGGTAGAAGTACTGGCTGGAGGTTTAGCTTTAACTGGAGCAGTAACTGAAGAGCAGGCTGAGAAGTTTCAAACTGCAGCCGTAGGAGCTATTGCATTTGCTGATGGTAGTAAGAGAGTCTTAGAAGGTGCTAAAGAACTTAGAGAAGGATTTAAACTCTTAGGTAACACTACTAAGATAACTACTGCTATTACTCAGGGCTTTGGAGTAGCTATGAAAGTGGCTATGGGTCCTGTTGGTATTGCTCTTCTTGCTATTGGTGCATTAAGTGCTGCTATTGTATTCCTAAAAGATAAGTTTGAGGCAGTAAATAAAGTAGCTCAGTTCTTTGGTAAGATCTTCCAATCAGTTGCTGAGTTTATAGGATTAGCTGCTTCCGAAGAAGAGAAATTTGCTGAAGCATCTGCTAAGAATGCCGAAAGACTAGACTATGAGACTAAGTTACTAAGAGCTCAAGGAGCTAGTATTGAAGAGGTAACTAAAAAGCAAAGAGAATTACTTGAGGCTAAAAGAGACTCTAACCTAGCGGGTACTGAAGAGTTCAAGAAAGCACAGGAGGAATTAAATATATTTGAGGCACAAGCTGAAACAGATAGAAAAGCTAGAGAGGCTAAGGCAAGAGAAGATCGTTTAGCTAAGCAAAAGGCTGCAAATGAAAAGAGACTAGCTGAAGAGAAAAGAGTCAACGATGAGCGTCTCAAAGCCGAGCAAGAATACCTTAAGATGGTTGATGACTTGCGTAAGCAAGGAGAGGCAGCTGCTGCTCAAGCATTCGTAGATTCTGCTGCATTACTAGATGAGGCTTTATACCTACAGTCTACTACAGCTAAGGAAAGAGAGCTTAACGATATTGAGGATAAGTATTTCCAGGCATTAGAGTTCTATAAAGAAGATGCAGAGGCTCTAGCTACTATTACAGCTCAAAGAGATGCCGAAGTAAATGCAATCAATCAGAAGTACAATAAGGAGGATATTGAGAATACTAGGAAGAAAGAAGAAGCTAAGGCTGCTTTAATCAGTGGTACTATCGATAACATTCAAGGAGCTTTAACACAGCTATTTGGAGAGAGTAAAGCAGTTGCTATTGCTAACGTATTAGTAGATGCCGGACAGGCTGCTGTAGGTATCATAAAGAACTCTCAGAGTACCGGACCATTAGCTATCGCTTATCAGGTATCTCAGTTTGCATTACTTGCTGCAACTACTCTATCTTCTATCAGACAGATCAATAGTGCTGAACCAGGTACAGGAGGTACTCCTTCTACACCTAAGCCTACAGGACCATCCGGACCAGCGATGGGAGGAGGAGCACAGCCTTTTGGTGCACCTGATTTAGGAGCAGCATTAGCTCAAGGTACTCAATCACAACAGGGTGGCGGTACTGCTGTTAGAGCTTATGTGATAAGCGGAGACGTTACTTCTGCTCAAGAGGCAGAAAGTCAAATTAAACGTAGAAGGTCCTTATAACCTTGACCATAATTATATAAAAGAGAAATCATGAAAATCGTAAAACTTGACATTAACGAAGAATTCTTAAGTGACGGAGTAGATGCTGTTGCTTTGGTAGAGATGCCAGCAATAGAGCAAGACTTCTTTGCATTTAGAGATCTACAGTTTGAAAGCTATACTGATTATCCTGAATCAGCTACTAATGCAGCCAAGAGAGCTTTAGCATGGGTAGAAGAACACGGTTGGGGTGATTGTGGTACTCCTGTAGGTAAGGCTAGAGCTCATCAGTTAGCTAACAGAGAGCCTATCTCAGAAGAAACTATAGCACGTATGGCTGCTTTTGCCAGACACTTACAATACAAGGATGTACCTTACTCTGAAGGCTGTGGAGGCTTGATGGTAGATGCTTGGGGAGGTCAGGCAGGTATCGAATGGGCTTCTAGCAAATTGGAAGAAATTCGTCAGGGCTTTGAAATCGATACTACAGTACTATACCCGTACGTAAATGAAACTAGTGGCTCTGCATTAGATATCGAATCTTTAAATGCTAAGTTAGCAGAGATCAATTTTGAACAAGTAGACGTATTTGGATACGAGACTAAGAACTTTGAGATCTGTCCAGGAGCTATCGGTCTATTTGAGCACCTT
>Ga0208898_1002242_pt1 | contig 11971 bp, 24 predicted proteins | sample VirMetDEL_Mar_4_FD_184513 | JGI IMG/M metagenome (GOLD analysis project Ga0208898, IMG submission 184513) | Aqueous microbial communities from the Delaware River and Bay under freshwater to marine salinity gradient to study organic matter... | ecosystem: Environmental > Aquatic > Marine >...
CGAATGGTGGTAGCCAGGCGCATACGTGCGCCCTGGGAACGTGGTTCCTCTACAACGGCGGCGTTTACCTGTATCAGATATCTACCTCGTCGGTAGTGCAGATTACTGCATTTACCGCTACCGCTCAGTCCCTCGCAACTGATGGTTGCTCGGCCCTAGTTGGTGCTGACGATGGGGTGTACGAGATTGACAACACCCTGTCGGTAACGAAGTTGTATGACGCACCGGGTGGTGCGTGGACGGTACAGGCAATCGGTTATGTGAAGGACCGCATCATTGTCGGCTGCGAGATCTCCGATCCGCTACCGATGCGTGTGTTTGAGTTGGGTAGGAATCCCGCATCTTTGCCCGGAACTGTGGACACGAACCCAACCACGGGTGATTCACGGTATGAGTACGCATCAACATCATTGAACTTTGTCGCGGTTACGGAAACAACGTCAGCGATTCTTGTGGCGCTGACGATTGGTGTGCAGTCGAAGGTTCTATCTTTCACGATTGACACTTCCACTTCGGGCCTCGGCTCGATGCTGGAACCGATCAACACCGCCGAGTTCCCTATCGGTGAGGTTCTCCGAAACCTCAAGTCTTACCTGAATACCTATGTGATCGCAGCCACGAACCGTGGCGTGCGTGTTGCGGAAGAGTCAGCGAGTGGGACGGGCTTTGTGTACGGGCCGCTTTCTGTCGAGGACGACATCACGGACCTGACATTCGACGGCGAGTTTGTGTACGCGACTCGCTCGGTTGAGCGTTTGGGTGCGAAAGGATTGTGGCGCATCGACTTGGGTGAACAGGTCGGTGACTTCTACGCCTACGCGTCTGATCTTTCTGTTGCCGATGGCACGCCGCAGTCGGTGGCTTTCATTGGTAGCACGGGTCGAGCGTTGATCTGCACCGATACTCGTGTGTACGTGGAGTCGGCTACGGACAAGGCGGAAGTTGGCTACCTGGATTCTGGTTGGGTGCGCTTCGGCACGACGGAGTACAAGCAGCCGGTGTCGTTCAGTATCAGATCCGATAACACGGGTGGCGTGCTCGGTGTGCGGGTGTCGAACCCTGACGGGGACAACGCTGACTTCGGTTCGGTTCCTCTCGGCCAGGTGTTGAACATCCCGCTTTCTGCTGAGTTGCTGCCGGATACCGAGTTTGAGGTTCGGGTGACGCTGACTCGTGACGCTTCGGATGCAACGGTGTCTCCGATCTTGCAGGAGTGGCAGTTGCGTGCGCTTCCTGCTCCGCTGCGGTCGAGGACGATCACGCTCCCGCTGTTGTGTTACAAGGAAGAGCGAGATGCGAACGGTGTCGCTCGTGTGTCAGACCCGTGGGGTCGGTTGCAGGCTTTAGAATTGTTGGAGCAGTCAGGTGGAGCGTGCTTGCTCCAAGACTTTTCGACTGGTGAAGAAAGAATCTGTGTCGTTCGTGCTGTCCAGTACGAGCAGTCCGCTCCGCCTTCGTTCGTGAGTGGATTCGGCGGCATGGTTACCGTTCAGTTGCAGACAGTAGATGTGGAGATTGTTTGATGCAGATGTCGCTCGTCCCATTGGTTCTTGAGGGTCAGTCGAATCCGCTAGTGGGGAGAGTGAGGCAGGTGTTGAACCTGCCCGGTGGTGACACACTTGATGCCCCGATGATGGAGGTGTTGCGTGGTGTGCAACGCTCGCAGGGGATACCACCGCACGGCAACCTGGATGAGCAGACGTTAGCGGTGTTCGACATCACTCCGTTCTAGAAAGAAGAGAGGGCCACCTTCGGGTGGCCCCTCTTTTTTTATTCTGTTGGTATGTCCTCGATGCGGGTCGCTTGCATTTTGTGCCTCCCTTTGGGGAGGTTGCTTGGCTTGAAGGTGGCGAGTAGGTCGTCCCAACAGGGCTGACATAGGTCGCCCGTGTACCGCACGTTGCCGCGTCGGGCGGTCCAAGGGGAGATGGCCCCCTTGTCCTCGCGCAGCCCGCAGCGGTCGCAGGCGATTATCTGTAACTTCACGGCTACCCTGAAGCCTTTCTCAATGTCACAACATTGTCGCTGTCTTGTTGCAGCGACGGGAACATAGCACTACCTAGAACCATCTCATCTCGCCGAACTCGGTCGGCGGTGAGTCCCAGGTAACGCTCAGTCATCTGCGTACTGGAATGATGGAGGTGGGTTTGCACAAGTCGAAGCGCACCATCGACCGTGTTGTTGTTGAGTTCATCGAACCAGGCGCGTGCACCGCTGGCTCGGAGCAGATGCATTCCCTGCCAGTAAGTATCTGTCCATCCGTAGTCTCCCAATATGCGTTTGATGACATCGTGCGGCCTGCTGATTTTGTTGTGTGGGTTCAGCGTGTGAGCGCCGAACCCGCGCTGCACACGGGCCGGAACGAGGTACCAGTCTGGCTCTAGCGCACCGCATTCCTGTTGATAATACAGGAGAAATTGGCGCAGTTCCCTCTCAAGTTCCTCACAAATTGGCATACGGTCGTAGTCGTCCGTCTTGAAAATTGTGACTCCAATGGTGCCTTCGTTGAGGTCAAGGTCACGCACTCGCAGGGCAGCCGCTTCGCTGCCCCGAAGGAACAGGAACAGGCCTAAGGCTGCGAACGCACGGTCCCGTGGATCGGAGGCTGCATCCAGAAACGCACCGAACTCCGAGACATCTAGCCTCTTGCGTTCCTTCTTCGGCACTCGCCGGTAGCGGATACCCATGAGTGGGTCTTGATCGACCGGCATCAGCCCTCGCATCCTGCACCACCGGAAGAAAGCGGACAGGCTGCTGTGGATCATGTTCACAGATGAGCCCGATCTGGTCCGACTGGCGTTTTCCAGAATGGTGAGAGCCTGGTCAATCGCCACGTTGCATACCAGGAAATCCGTGCCGAGCGCACGCATGGCGATGTTGAGTGCTGTCTTGTCGTTTTTGATTGTGGCGTTGGCGTATCCCTGGCTTCTGCGCCAGTTCACGTATTCCTTGCCAGCGTGTTGCAGAGAGACTTCTTGCATGATGACTTCCTTCCCCCGAAAGCATACTGCATTCGCACTTGGGCGCGATCGTACCATTGCAGGATGATGTTCGGAACTTGGCTACAAATTCGAATCCTGAATTTCTTAGGGGAAAACGCCCCCCCAATTGCTTTTATTCCCGATGCAGCATGTAAACTAGGTAATGAAGGAGGTCGGAGCCGATGCCGAAGCCACGCAAGTTGCCTAGCGAGTCGATCCTACGCAAGTGGGTGGAGGTCGAGGGAATGACCCACGCTCAGATCGTGGATCGGATACGCGAAGAGACAGGTGAAGAGGTGTCCCGGTCGTCCGTATCGGCGGCGCTATCCCGCGCCGGATTCACCAACCGAATCCGATACGACGAAGAGATCCCCTGGCCCCGCATATCCGTCGATCACAACACAGCGTTCCCGCTGTTCATGCTCCGCACCCAGGCACGGGTGAACCGTGGCCTTCCAGTCAAACCGCAAGACATCAAGCGACTGGAAGAGTGGAAGAAGGAGATGACGGAGAAGAACCTCGTAGTCCACTATGAGCCGCGCAGTCCTGAGGGTTTCTTCTACTGTGAGGCTCGGCCCGATGTGGACACCGGCCTCGTCCGTGCCCCCGAACCCGAGACACAAAGCGCCTAACACCCCCCCAAAAGCCGAAGCCGTCGTGTCAACCCACGGCATGACGAAGGGCGGCTCGTCCGATGGACGACCGCTTCCGCCATGCGCTAGTCAGCCGTGGCCTTCGGCTTCCTCCGCGAGCAGGTTCTCGCGGTTCGCACTTCTATTCCTGGGCGCGTTGGTTAGCGTCGGACGCGCTCGATGAACGACGATGGAACAGTAATGCAGGATACTGTGAAAAGGTAACCGACACGCCGACACGCCCCGGAAAAGGCTGGCATGTTGCTGCTCAGGCTGCTACTCTCCGTGCCGTGGTCGCATTCGAATGGGAACTAGAGCAGTTCACACGCCTGCGTCTGGACGATGAAGTCGAAATCTTGATGGACAAGCAGGCGCGTCGCGCCCTCGTGCTATGGCCCTGGTACAAGCAAGGTGAGCCAGAGGTAGACAAGGCGATGTGGCACGCGCAAGCCCAGGGATTTGAGGTCATCTCCGAAGTGGGCAACATCATCGGGTATCGAATCCCCGAGGTGGACAACGAGGATTGGGAGTTCATTCTCATGGAGCCGCAATGATGGAAGCACCAGCACACCGCTCGTACTCACAACTGAGCCAGTTCATGCGCTGCCAGCGGCAGTATTACTTGGCAAAGATCGCCCAAGTGCCCGAGCATCCAGCCGTGTACCTGGCTGCGGGGACCGCTGTTCATTCGATGATCGAGCAAGTCAACTACGCTTTGGTGGGAATGCAAGATGATTGACCAACGTGGTATTCCGACGCACCAATGCGTGTGCGGCTCCGACACCTTCAAGGTGCTGGTCAAGTTTGAGGAAGGCGAGATCGTGTGGTGGACACTCAACGGCTACTGCGCTGCGTGTGAAGCGCCAGTCACCGTGCCGTGCCCGCTAGATGCAGGGGAGGCATCGTGCTAGACAACTTGACCGAACAATGGGCGACGGTGTGGGCGGAGACAATCACACGCGCAGAAGAGCGCACCAATGTTCCCGCGTCTGAGTGGCGCGTTGCTGGCCGACGGACCAAGGCGAACCCCGAAGGGGAAACCTTGGACTTCTGGCAGTCCGAAGGGCTACGCCAGGTGGAGAACTACATCGAGTGGTTCTCCAATACTGGGTGGAGTATTGCCGTGCTGCCTGATGGCAAGCCCGGCATTGAGTGGCAAGGTGAAGTGAACTTCGGCGGCACACCCGTACGACTGGTGATCGACTGCGTGTACACCAACGGCAGCGACCTGATCGTCTGCGACTACAAGACAGGACAACGCGCACCGTACGGTCAAGAGCAACTGGCGTTGTACGCCAGCGCAATCGAACGGGCATACGGTGAGCGCCCGAAGTGGGGCGCGTTCTACATGAGCCGCAAGGGTGAACTGTCGGATCTCATTGACTTGTCCCCGTGGGGAATGGATTACTTCGACTTCATGTTTTCGTCGATGAACGAGATGATCGCAATGGGCACGTTCCCACCCACCGTCGGTGACCATTGCTCGTACTGCTCGTTCTCTGCTTACTGCCCCGCCAGCGATGGCTCCAAGTCCCATGAGTATCCATTGAGAATCAAGGAGGATAAGTGAGTAACACCACCGAATCACCGTTCAGCCTGACCATCAAGGTTGGACCGAACAACGACCTACTCACGGGTCGTGCCGACACAGCCGAAGAGATGCAGGTTCGCATCGAGCAACTGCGTTCTCTTGCTGCCTCAATGCAGGGTACTGGGCAACCTGCTACCCCGACACCCACGCAGGCTGTCCAGAATGTGCAGGACAGTATGGGTGCGACGGTCGTAGACCAAGGCTCCACCGCCATTGAAACGAAAGAGGACAAGTTCGGGAACCGCTACACCCGTGGCAACCCCGATGCTGGCACTTGCGTTCATGGCGCACGCATTGTGAAGAACGGGACGAACAAGTCTGGCCGTGCGTACAAGGCGTACGTGTGCATGAACGAGTCTCCGTTCGGTAACTGGCGTGATGACAAGTGCCCAATCGAGTGGCCCGCTAAGTAACTCGTCATGCGCTCTCTGCTTCAAGTAATCAGAGGGTCGTCGCAGGCGGGTGAGGATCTTCCCGAGATCCTCCCCGCTTTGACGACGGCAACGGTCATGTTCCGTCGCGGCCAACTGCATGTGATCGTCGGTCAGCCTGGTGCTGGCAAGACAATGCTCGCTTTGTGGTACGCCGTGAAGTTTGGTCAGCCTGCCCTGTACTTCAACGCTGACTCTGACGAAGGAACGATGGCGAACCGTGCCGCCGCTATCTTGCTAGAGAAGCCAGTCAAGGAGATCAAGGCAATGCTCGGCACGGAAGCCGAGGTGCTAGTTGAAGATGCCCTGCTGGAACTGAACCGTCGTGTGCGGATCGAGCGAGATCCGCAACCGACACTCGACGGAATCTACGAAGAAGTCCAGGCGTACGTCGAGGTGTTCGGAACCACACCTGCCGCAATCTTCATTGACAACCTGATGAACATCGCATCGGTGAGCGACAACGAATGGACTGGACTCAGGGACAGCATGGGTGCTTTGCACTCACTCGCTCGCGAAACAGAGAGCGCAGTCATTGCGCTTCACCACGCATCAGAGAACGCAAGCCGACCGGGTTACCCCGGCCCGATGCGTTCAGTCATGGGCAAGGTCAATCAGTTACCTGAGGTGATCTTGTCCGTGGCACGGGACGGCGATCAATACCACATCGCAGCGGTGAAGAACCGTGACGGTGAAGCAGACCCGAATGCTGACAGGCCCGTGACCGTGTGCTGCGACGCACCAACGATGTCGCTGTTCAACAGCCATCAAGAACTTGAGATGTATCGGACACGGAGGGAATGGAATTAGTGGAGTTTCCGCGCCTACCCCGTGCTGCCTGTGCTGGCACGGATCCCGAAGCATTCTTCGACACGACAGGACATTCAACGGAAGCAGCATTTGCGAAGCGGATTTGCCAATCCTGCGAAGAGAAAGATCCGTGCTTGGAGTGGGCGTTGCGCCACGAAGAACACGGGTTGTGGGGTGGCTCGACTGCGAAGGAACGCCGGGACATGCGCCGGGTATTGGGCATCAAGTTGCAGGCACCAGAGGTTGCCATCTTGGGGAAGGTGGGTTATGAGCAGCCAGTCGAAACGTAAAGGCAGCCAATGGGAGCGTGACCTGGAAGAGCATTGCAATCTTCTGGTCAAGGCTCGACGGCTACCTCGTGCCGGAACCAAGGACATCGGTGACGTTGCCATCGACGGCAAGACATTCGACATCGTTATCGAAGCGAAGAACGTCAAAGATGCGTGGGGTCAGATGAAGGGCTTCCTTCGGGAAGCCGACATCGAATCATGTAACTACGAGATGCGTTACGACAAGCCAACGATCCCCGTGGTGGCGACTAAGACCAGGCAAGCGGGTACGGGTGAAGGCCGTGTCGTGATGACGCTCGACAACTTCCTATCTCTGCTCAAGTGGGCAGGTGTTGCATGAATGACGAAGCAATGGAGCAGCAGTTAGTTGCCGTGTTTGAGCATTACAACCTGCCCGAGCCACGGTACGGAGAGCAGCCGATGCTGTGCCCGGTCCATGACGACCGAACCCCGAGTGCCTCAGTAAACCGTGCGAAAGGGCTGTGGCATTGCCACGCCTGCGGAGCGGGCGGAGGGGCTATCGCCCTCGTACAGGCGATGGAACAGGGGTCATACCAGGATGCTTGCAGCATGGTAGAGAGCCTGTCAGGGGCCACGACAGCCCCGATTAGGGCCACTCCACGCCGCACCGGAGGCCGTCGGTGGATTCCCCCCAAGTTGAGGCGTGCCATATGAGGCTGACGGTGGAGTTCCTGGGCTGGACCTTGGACATCAACCTCGACTTGACGACCAACATCGAGGACGAGGAACGAGGCGAAGCAGATCGGGTCACGACCAGCGACAACTCCGCTGTCGGATTCACCGCCGATCCCGCCTTCCGAGATTTGTACCCAGAAGAAGATGAAGAGTAGGAGAAAGCAGGATGATTGAAGCACTACTACTAGGTGCAGCAGAGATACCCGAATACGAAGTGCCAGCCGTGTACCGGGAATACGAGGCTTGCGTTGCCGAACGGGAATCCAACGGCAGACCGAACGCCGTGAACCCGACCGGCAAGTACCGAGGGATGTACCAGTTCAATGATGCTCTCGCTGACGGGACCACGTTCCACATCATCGACTGGCTCGGCACTTGGCACGACCAGCCGAAGAAGTACGCCGCCGCATTGCGGGAGATCCCGATGAACAAGTGGCCGGAAGAAGTACAGACCGCTGCGTTCGTGGCCGTGCTTGACGGGCACGACGCTGACCGCAGGTGGGCAGGGAAGTTTCACTTTGCCGGAGGTCGATGGACATGCTGACCATGCCCGAACCGTGGAACCAGAAGTGTCCCCATTGTGGAACCGAGCGTGCTGCGCCGATGAATGGATACGTCGTGCGTTGCTGCAACTACCGCGAGTGCGGTCGCTATCACATGACAGAGGTGGTGGAGAAGTGAAGATTGAGATGAGTGGCTACGCCTATGTGCGAGCAGACGCACGGAACGTCAAGGATCTGCGTACCTTGCTGCGCTTCCTTGACGACAACAAGGTGACCGACACCGCTGAATTGGATTGGAGTAGCGGATACCTGTACGTGTCGGTGATCGAAGATGCGACTGCTGATTTCATCGAATGCGGCGATCACATTCCGCCCGACCACAAGTTCGATGTCATTCTCAACACCCACGATCACGAGAAAGACAACACGCCAGCGATGTTCGACTGGCCTGCCATCGACCGCTACGCAGACGAGGCTCGACCCGAATGAAACCCAACGAGAAACTGATGGAGATGTGGACTCGTGCTGCACACCAGTACCACATGGAACTGCCGGGCTCACCGGCAGAGGAATACCTCGCCAGTCGTGGCTTACTTGATGCGGCTGAACAGTTTCTCTTGGGCTACGTGGCTGAAGCAGCACCCGGTCATGAGCAACGATTTGAGGGGATGCTGTCGCTGCCCTACATCACCCCGAATGGTGTTGTCGCTTTCAAGTTCCGTCGATTAGATGACGGCAACCCGAGGTATCAGTCACCGACAGGGCAGCGGCACCACCTCTACAACGTGCAAGCAATCATCGACAGCATCGACACAATCCTGATAGTTGAGGGTGAACTCGATGCTGTTGCCGCCACCGTCGCTGGCTTCCCGGCTGTCGCCGTGCCTGGTGTGAATGGCTGGAAGCCACACTTCCGTCGATGCTTCGACGGCATCGAACGGGTGCTTGTCGTATGCGACAACGACTTGAAAGAGGACGGTAGTAATCCAGGTCAAGAGTTAGCACGACGCTTGACGGACACATTACCTAGTGCTGTCCGCGTGTCCCTTCCGATGGGACAAGACGTAAACACTACACTTGTAGACCACGGAGCGCAGTTCCTCGCAGATCTTGTGAGGGCGGTCGAATAGAAGGGCGCTCCTATGGTGGACACTCCACCTCCTATCGCACCACCATTCGGTTTGTCAGTTGATGAACTACTGACGCATCACCGTCGAGCCACGAACTACGCACGCTTCCGCATCGCTGATGCTGGATCTCGTGAGTATTCAGAGGGCGACCATCAACGCATCGAGCAGTATGACCCTGCCCGAATGCTGTTGGAGATACGGCAAGAGGTAGCAGATGCCATCAACTATCTCGTCGGCCTAGATCTGCAACTTGGACGCTGGCAACGACGGATTGAGGACATCGGATGAAGTCGATAGTAGTTATTTCCGACCTACAAATTCCCTTTGAGGATCGCAAGGCAGTTGCTGCTGTCGCTGAGTTCATCGAGGACTTCAAGCCAGACACCGTGATCTCTGTCGGTGACGAGTCCGACCTCGCACCTATCAGCAGGTACTCACTCAACACACGCAGCATGTATCAAGGTGACCTTGGTAAAGAGCGTGACCGTGTGGTTGAGGTGCTTGGCATGTTGCAGGTGAAACACATCACCCGCAGCAACCATCTCGATAGGTGGTTTTCTGCCCTGTCCCGAGTGCCCGCCTTTGAGACTATCCCCGAGATGCAGTTGGAAGAGTTCTACAAGTTCAGGGAACTAGGTGTTACCTATCATCAAGATCCCTGGTCACCTGCCCCCGGCTGGCTACTCTTGCATGGGGACGAGGGCACACAGTCCAGCAAGTCGGGGCAGACGGCATTGTCCCTAACTCAGCGGACTAATCAGAGCGTGGTGTGTGGACACACGCATAGGCAGGGCATCGCACATCACACGATGACCTGGCTTGGCAACAAGAAGCCTCGACTTCTTACTGGCTTTGAGGTGGGCACACTCGCCGACTTCAACTCACCTGGCATGAGGTACGCCAAGTTCAAGAACTGGCAGCAGGGGTTCGGCTTGATGTACGTGGACAAGAGCAACGTCACACCTGTCGCTGTGCCGATCATGAACAAGTCGTTCATTGTCGAGGGCACACGCTACGGGTGGAGGTGAATGCAGGATGCTGGATAACAACGATGCGATGTGGCTCGATGTCATGGAGTTGGCGGCAGTTGCTGCCGCACCCGTGCATCGCACCTTCAATAAGTTCATTGAGTTCGATGACCTCAAGCAGTCTGCGTGCGAGTTCGCTGTCAAGAAGAAGAACAAGGTCATCGAGTACTTGGACCGGGAAGATAAGGACGAGCGCAGGCAAGGTGAGACAGCACTTATCGTCATGCTGCGCCGTCATTGCGAGCGGGTGGCACGCAAGGAGAAGGCCAGCCGTGCCGGGTACAACGTGGAAGATGAATACTTCTACCGGCCAGCCGTGGTTGAGAACCTAATCAAAGTGTGGGGATCAGGGGACATGGACCTGGCCGGGCAGGTGTTCGACCCTGCCGACATGGGGCAGAAGCGACGGACGAAAGTGGCAAGCGAAGGCAATGACCTACTCGCCATGATCGCCGACATCGACGCAGCCATGAAGTCGTTGGACCCACGCTCGTACGGCGTGGTGTACCTGCGACTGGTGGACGAGATGAAACTCGTGGAGATTGCGAAGGAGTGGGAGGTGTCCCCTCAACGGGTGGATCAGATATTCCACCGGGGAATCAGAAAGATCATCGAATACTTGGGCGGTAACAGCCCGTACTGAGGGAGAGGGGAGCCGTGTGTGAGGCGGCTCCCCCCTTCCCTATTTCAGTTTGTCTAGCCAGGCGGGTTGGTTCATGGGCATAACGATCATGCCCGTGCCTGGTGTCGGCTCCTTGTGTGCAGAGCACAAAGACTCCGACGCTTTCATTGCTTGCTTCTTCGTGGTCCAAGGTCCGACTGCAAGATAGGGACCGCCAGCCATAACTCTGGCGACCACTATCCATTGGTCCTTGGTGACACGCACCTCATCAAGAGCCTCGATTGCTTCACGCGCCATGTCCATTGCGTCGTCGGACATATCTGGATCGAGAACTCTTGCGACGGCACGCATCTCACGCATCGTCGGGCGAGGCATCATCTTCTCCCGTCCCGTAGAACGTGCCGTCCTTATCTACATGGACAGCACCCATCTGACGGACAGCCATGCGTAGTTTCCTGTCGATGCAGCGGCGACACTCGTACCCCCGAATGGATTGCTCACATTCGGAGGCCGAGCAGTCACGCTTACACAGAGCGCACGTAACCTTGCGCGTCACCGCTGCCCTTCAACGGGGTACGACACCCACACATGGAACTTGCTGCCTTCCTTGCGTGCTGCTGCACGCAGACCAGCCAGGCTCTTGATGCTGCCGCTGTTGATCTGATTGGCGTACACATAGGCAGCACCATCAGACTTATCGCCGAGATCGTAGGACTGAATGATGGTCCACTTGCCTGGGTTCTGCTTGCACTTCTCAACGAACCGCTGGTTCTTCTCGGCGCGGGTGGTGTTGAGTTGGATGGCGGGGAGAGTGTCAACGAACTTCATAACTGTTACCTTTCTAGGTGTTGGATGATAGGTGGGTGGGGGCCAGCCCCAAGCAGACCCCCACCTATTCAGTTGTCACGCAGCGAGCACGAACTCCTGCGCGAGTTCCAAGGCACGCACCTTGAACTTGGTGTCGTTGCCGGTGAGGACACGACGAGCACGGTTACCTCGTGAGAAGTAGTCGTGGTACTCGACGGCTGCCTGGTACATGGCTGCTGCTGTGCCTTCGATGTTGCGGTTAGTGTCGGCGTGCATCAGGTTGAGCACGGTGTTGCGCTTGTCATCGACGTACCGCTCCTGCCTTTCCGTGCCCTCAATAGGCATGGGGAACAGGCGCTCGACATAACCCACCTCGTCACCGAGGGTGGCCTCGTGCTTCAACAGTTGCTCCATTGCCTCGTCGTACTTGTCGAGGTTCTGGATTGCTGC
>Ga0208898_1002247_pt1 | contig 11956 bp, 15 predicted proteins | sample VirMetDEL_Mar_4_FD_184513 | JGI IMG/M metagenome (GOLD analysis project Ga0208898, IMG submission 184513) | Aqueous microbial communities from the Delaware River and Bay under freshwater to marine salinity gradient to study organic matter... | ecosystem: Environmental > Aquatic > Marine >...
ATGATGGAGATGCAGGTTAAACAACAAGAACTTCAAATTAAAGCCGCAGACCTACAACTTAAACAACAGAAACTTCAACAAGAGGCGGCAGAATCCGCTGTTGACGCACAGTTAAAAGCGGCAGAATTACAACTTGAAGCATCACAAGGTAGACCCATAGCCATAGGATAAACATGAGCAATGAACTTAGAGAGGAACACGCTAAACGCCTCCTTTCAGATAAACTTTTTGTTGAAGCATTTGATACATTAGAAAAAAATTTGTTGAACTCTTGGCAGTCTTCGGGAGTCAACGAAATAGATGCCAGAGAACAAATCTGGCTGTCATTAAGACTCCTTGAGCGGATACGCCTTCATCTAACCAGTATTATTGAAACTGGAGAGATGGCGAAGAAACTCAAAGAATACCACATATAGGAGATTATTATGGTGGATACGCAATCAGCCCCACAACTAGCAGGTGAACGCCCTGAGTTACCGGGTAGTTTACATGAAGCACAGAACGCCATCCTTGGTCTTATGGACTCAATTGAGAACCCGCAAGAGACTGAAGAGGCTTCGCCGTCTGAAGAAGTAACTGAAGACGCTTCGGAGGAAGTATCTAATGAAGTTGAAGAAGAGGTTGAAGAAACCGAAGATGAAACTTTTGAGGATGATGAATCTGAAGAATCCGAAGAGGAAGAAGTTGAAGACGACTCGGAAGAGACAACTCTCTATACTGTAACAGTAGACGGAGAGGAATATGAAGTCACGGAAGAAGAACTCGTTAAAGGCTACTCCCGACAAGCGGATTATACAAGGAAAACTCAGCAGCTTGCTGAACATCGAAAGCAAATTGACCAAGTAATTGAAAATTACAAGTCAGAGATTGCTCAGGCTCAACAAGCAAGAGATCAGTACGTTAGTGCTGTCGCACAAGCAATTGAATCTAATTATTCTTATTTACAGCAGTACCAAAACATTGACTGGGAAAGGCTTAAGTCTGAAGATAGAGAAGAGTATTTGACTAAACGAGACGAGTATCGTCAAGCACAAGATCAAATTGCGTCTCTGCAAAAGGCTCAAGAAAGGGCTCAACAAGAAAGCAGCCTACAGGCTCAAAAAGACCATCAACGTAGGCTTTATGAAGAGCACCAAAAAATGGTTCAAGCCATTCCAGATTGGGCTGATGAAAATAAAAGAGCCGCTATTGGTAAAGCAGTATCAGAGTTTGCTTTAGCAAAAGGTTTTTCTAAAGAAGAGATAGATCAACTTGTCGATCATAGGTCAATTATTGTTTTAATGCAAGCAAAAGCATATGAAGATATGCAACGCAAACAAAATTCTGTCCGATCTAAAAAAGTTAAAAACAAACCCAAAGTGGTTCGTGGAAAAGCCAAAACAGAAAAGGCAGACACTGACAAAGCAAAACGTACTAAACAAATGAAACGTCTACAGCAGACCGGAAAAGCAGAAGATGCTGCTAGTCTGTTTTTAGATTATGTAGAACTATAATAATAAAGGAGTCATTTGAATGACGATTGCAACTAACACTAGGACTACTTACTCGGCTGTTGGTATCCGAGAAGATCTGTCCGATATTATCTATAACATCAGCCCGATGGACACGCCGTTTATGTCGAGCGTGGGCAAAGGCTCTATTGACAACACTCTGTTTGAATGGCAGACTGACGAACTTGCGGCTGCCGCTGCAAACCAGCAGCTTGAAGGCGACGATAGCATGAACGCTCTTGCCGTTTCTGAGCCGCGACGTTTGCAGAACTACGCGCAGATTTCCTACAAAGTTGTGCAGACTTCCGGCACTGCCGAGGCTGTTGACTTTGCTGGTCGTCGTAGTTCACAGGCTTATCAACTTGCCAAACGTGCTAAAGAAATTAAACGGGACATGGAAAAAATGTTGCTGTCTGAGGACTTGGCTGTTGCTGGCGGTACTGGTACGCCTCGTAAATCCGCTGCTGTCATGTCGTGGTTGGGTACGGCTTCTGCTGGTACGTCTAACATTATTGACGGCTCTGCGTCGCCTGTTGTCGGCATTGTAAACCAAGGCTCTCCTGCTGCTGGCTACCCGAACGGTACGTCTGTTGCAAGTCCTTCTGGTGCTGATGCAGTTTTGACGATGGCGATGATTAACCTTGCTATGCAGCGTGCGTTTACGGAAGGCGGCGAGCCAACTGACATCATGTGCGATGCTTCTTTGAAACAGAAGATTAGCGCGCTTGGTGGTTCGGTTGTTGCTGACCTTCGCAAAGATGCGCCGGGTGCTGTTCCTGCGACGGCTGTCAATGCAATTGACGTGCTTGTCACGGACTTTGGTACTTTGAAAATTGTGCCGAGCCGTCTGTGCTTGCCTAACCAGTTGTACTTCTTTGACTATGACTTCTGGTCAATCGACTACCTGCGTCCCTTCCAGACGGAAACTTTGGCGAAAACTGGCGACAGCATCAAACAGATGATGGTTGCTGAGTACGGTCTTCGTGCAAAGAACGGTCTGGCGAACGCGGCTGTTATCGGAGTAAAAGACGCTTAATGATAAAATACAATAACACTCCTACGATTGTTGTTGAAGATAATGTGCTTTCACCTGATTTATGTAAGCACTTAATAGGTTTGGCCGAAAAGAATGGCCTTAAACCAAATCTGATAAACCGTGATGGTAAGTATATCCAAGACCCAGTTAGGTCTAGCGAGGGAGTTTTCCTTGATTACGGTGATAACAATGTCTTAGATGGTGTTATTGAAGCGTTGTCCGGTATGTGTGGGCTACCTCCTTCCCGGTTGGAACCTGTAAGTATACAAAGGTATCAGCCGGGTCAGGAGTATAAACCTCACTACGATGCTTTTCTTCCTGATGAAATGGGAGAGATGCCAGAGTCTTCTAAAATAGAAGAAGGCGGGAACCGCTGTGTCACCATGATTGCGTACTTAAATGATGTGCGTGATGGTGGTGGCACAGTTTTTCCTGTTTTGGGTTTTGCAATACAAGCCGTACAAGGAAGAGTTTTAATGTTTGGCAATCTTGATGAAAACAAGATTCCACATCCTGCATCTTTGCATATGGGCTTGCCTCCAGAGAACGGAGACAAATGGATTATAACATTTTGGTTTAGAGAAAGGGACGTAATGGCTATCAAAAAAGATTTGAAGAAAGCGTTAAAATCCAAAAAATCTACTAGTGTTGATAAGAAACCTGTAGACCGTAAGGTTCATGCTAAAAATGTGCATGAAAAATTTAAAAGCATTGCTGCTGACAGGAGTGCTTTACCGTCATGAGTACATCTGGATGGAACTATGACACCCCAGATTCTAGACCTTGGAAGTTAGATATTAATAGCGACGGAACTGCAACTATTAATACATATCAAGATGTTCAACCGATTATTGAACGTAACAAATTAAGTTTAAATAACTATGGTGACAAACTTACCTTTGGCAAGGCTGGTGCTATAGGTAGCGATGATGGCGTTACTGTTGCTTCTATACCAATGAACATATGGGAGCAGTGGTGCAAAGAAACCGATAACTTAATAAAGAAAGATGAAAAGTTATTGGCAAAGTATTTAAATGATCCTGATAACAAATATTTTAGGACTACTCCTACGAGGGTTTAATTATGTGGTTATATCAACCTACGTTTAGCGGTAACGATCAGTTGCCTATCATTAACAACCGAGTATGGTTCCGAAGCAAAAATAGTTAATAATGGCTATTAACTCTTACTCAACGCTGCAAACAGCAGTGGCTAATTGGCTAGATAGAGATGATTTGTCTGACCGTATACCAGAGTTTATTGATCTCAATGAAGCTTTGTTTAATAGGACTTTACGAATTAGACCAATGGAGACTATTGTTACCGAGTCTATGGTAGGCGGTACTAAGTCTTATGACCTGCCTGCTGGATACGTTCAGATGAGAGAAATACATCTTGCGACTAGCCCGGTAACTGCACTGCAATATGTTTCCCCAGAAATGTTGTATCGAATTTGGGCTGGCAGTTCGTCTGGTAAACCTAATGCGTATACTATTGTTGGAGACAAAATCTTTTTTGGCCCTACTCCTGATAGCGCTTATGATTATGTAATTACTTATTACAAAAAGTTTGATGCTCTTAGCGATGCCGCTCCTACCAACTGGTTAATTCTTAATGCTCCTGACGTATATCTATATGGAACGCTTATGCAAGCAGAACCATTCCTTATGAATGACCAAAGAATTGCTGTATGGGAAAAAGGTCTTAGGCAGTCTATTGCTGATTTGCAGATGCAGGATGACAAAGATAGACACTCTGGCTCTGAGTTAAGAGTGATGAATACATCTGGATATTTTTAAGGTATAAATTATGGGCATTGAATCTGGTAATTATATAAATAATTTAAATGCTTCCTACCCGCTATCGAGTGATAATGTATCGGAAGGTGACGATCATCTGCGTCTTATTAAAGACGTTTTAAAGAAAACTTTTCCGGCTGGTACTAGCAATAGCGGGCCAGATCAAGCGGTACAGGTAGTTATTGCAAAAGCAACGGCTCCTACTATTAGCGGAACTGCAGACCAATCTACTGGTCTTATTTGGCTAGACACAACTAATAATCTATTAAAGATTAGAAACCAAGCCAATGATGCGTGGATTACTCTTGCTGTTGATCCAGAGAATAATAATACAGTAGATATTGATGGCGGTTCAATTGACGGAACTCCTATTGGAGCCTCGTCCGCTTCCACCGGTAAGTTTAGTTCTGTTAACATTGCTGGCGATGGAGCCACGGTAACAGGTATTAAAGATGAAGATGACATGGCATCTAATTCTGCTACCAAACTTGCTACCCAGCAGTCTATTAAGGCGTATGTAGACTCACAAGTAACCGCTCAAGACCTTGATTTAATTTCAGATAGTGGTACAATAGATATTGACTTAGACTCTGAAAGTCTTAGCGTTCTTGGTGGAGAAGGTATTGATACTTCTGCTACCGGCACTACTCTTACGATTAGCGGAGAAGATGCAAGTTCTTCTAACAAAGGTGTTGCTTCTTTTAACTCTACCAATTTTACAGTAACTTCTGGAAACGTCGTAGCAAACGACATTACAATTACAGCAGAGGATGCTTCTACAGCAGCGGCTAGTATTGGGGAAGGGTTTACTTTTGCAGCAGGCGAAGGTATTAACACTACCGCTACAGGCACTACTGTAACGATTGCCGGAGAAGACGCTACATCAGCAAATAAAGGCGTAGCATCTTTTTCTTCTGATAATTTTTTAGTTACCTCTGGCGCTGTTACTATTAAAGACGCAGGTGTTGCAAACGCAGAACTTGCTAACATGAATGGTAACACAATTAAACTAAGAGACTCTGCATCTTCTGGAGCGCCATCAGATAAATCAGTAGGCTCTGGGCAAATTGTTATTGGTAATGGAAGCGGGTTTAATTCAGTAACTCCTTCTGGCGATATCAGCATGACTACTTCTGGTTCTACTACCGTAACCGGAATCCAAGGTAGTTCTGTTACTTCTACAGCACCAACAAACGACCAGTATCTTAAATACTCTACAGCATCTAACGAGTGGCAGTGTGTAGATATTATTGGCACAGATAAACTTACCACAAAAGGTGATCTTCTTGTTTACAATACGGTAGACTCTGAGACTAGACTGCCTGTAGGTACTGATGACTATGCTCTTTTAGCAGACTCAACTGCTGTAAACGGTGTAGATTGGAAACAAGTACAAACTGCGACTATTGCGGATGATGCTGTTACTGCTGACAAACTTGCTGATACCGCTGTCACTCCGGGTAGTTACACTGTTTCATCAATTACTGTTGACCAACAAGGTCGGATAACTGCAGCAAGCAATGGCAGTGCTGCAACTCCCGGTTTTGCGGTTGCTATGGCTATTGCTTTATAGGAGATAATAATGGCACAAGATTTTGAAAGAGCATATTCGTCTGCCGTAGGAACTGGCGAAGTAACTCTACTTACAAGCGATTCTGATGATGCTTTAATTGGCATTAGGGTAGCAAATATTTTATCATCAGCGGTTACTTGCGATTGCTATATTGATGCTGTTGGCGCGGGTACTGATTACTACATTTGTAAAGGAATTACTATTCCTCCCAATTCTTCTGTAGAGTTAATACAAGGCGCGTCTAAGGTCGTTATGCAAAGCGGAGATATTTTGCACGCTAAGTCAGACACTGCATCTGCTTTAGATATTTGGGTTTCGTATGTAGATACTATTTCTGTCTAGGAGTAATCATGTCTGAAGAAACAAATGGCGTTTACTATATAGGTCAAGAGCCTGCAAAAGATGGGTTTTTTACTCATCAGGCTACCGTTGACGGTGACTACACCATTGAGTCAGCAGTAGTTGCAGGGCCATTTACTATGACGGGAACGGTTACAGTAACTGGTACATTGGTGATCGTATGAGTACATTAAACGTAAACAACATCGATAAAGAGTCAGGCTCAACTCTGACTATCGGCGGTTCTGGCACAACGGTAAACGTAAGCAACATGGTTCCTGATGTTGCGCTGTCTAACAGAAATTTTATTATCAATGGAGCCATGCAGGTAGCACAGAGGGCAACGCAGGTTACTGGTGTTACGTCTAGCGATTATACAACTTGCGACAGATGGGACATAGGGCTTGGCAATCTAGGTACTTGGACTGTTGACCAGAGCACGGATGCTCCAAATGGATTTTCTAATTCATTCAAGGTGACTTGTACTACTGCTGATGCCTCACCTGCGGCGAGTGATTTATATCTTTTGCGTCAACGTATAGAAGCGCAAAATCTTCAGCATCTTGCGTTTGGAACTGCTGACGCCAAAAGCATGACGTTATCTTTTTGGGTTAAGTCAAACAAAACCGGATCAGCATCTTGGGGAATTAGGCAAGCGGATAATTCCAATAAGATGATTTCTAAATCTTACACCATCAATTCTGCTGACACTTGGGAATACAAAACGATTTTAATTCCCGCAGATACAGCGGGAGTTATTAACAACGATAATGGTTATGGGTTTCAAATTGAGTGGTGGTTAAATAGTGGCACCGACTGGTCATCAGGCTCTTTGCAATCAACTTGGTCTACTGACGACAATACTAATCGCAACCCATCAAACTTAGGCGTTGGCGGTGCAGTCAACGATTACTTCGCAATCACCGGAGTCCAACTAGAAGTAGGCGAAGTAGCCACTCCGTTTGAGCATGAGTCTTATGGTCAGACTTTGGCTAAGTGTCAGAGGTATTACGAAAAGTCAGATAGTCATTGTTACATTGGAATGTCTTGGGGACTTGCTAACACAGCAGGCGTAGTTAGAACCTACGTATCTTTTAACACATCCAAACGTGCAACCCCAACAATGACTTATTCAAACGTTTCTACTAATTGGTTAGCATACAACATTGCAGTAGGTATTCATGGATTTTCTGTTGAGTGCGCTGCGCAAGTGGCAACAACAAATGCAAGACCCTCATTTTCATTTGTAGCGGATTCAGAATTATGAACACCATTTTAGAAGCAACTTATTATCAAAAGGTTGATGGCGATAAATTTATTTCTGTTATTTTTGATGGCGTTGAAATGTCCGTTCCAATAGACCCTGCTAACCGCCACTACGCCGTCATTATGGAACAAGTAAGTGCGGGAACTTTAACCATAGCGGAGGCTGACAATGGCGAGTGAAATCAAAGCAAACAAGATTAGCCCTGCCACTGGCACGGCTTTAACCATTGGAGATTCTGGGGATACTGTAAGTATTACTGGAACTGTTAGCACTACAGGAAACTCTACTAATACTGGAAACTTAGATGTTACTGGCGACCTAATTGTAGACACCGATACTTTATACGTTGACTCTACCAACAATAGAGTTGGCATTGGTACTAGTAGCCCAAGTAATGCTTTAGAAGTTACAACAGATACAACCGATCAAATTCGCATAAGCGATGTTACTGGCGATGGATGGGAATTTCGTGCAGGAACTAATCTTATTTTTAAAGATGATGGCACAGAACGTATGCGAATCAACTCCAGCGGCTATGTTCGCATTAATAATACAGACAGCGGAAATTATTTATTAAAAATAAAATATGATGGTGCATCTCAAGAAGGGCTTGCACTGCAATCATCATATAGCGGATTTGGAAATATGATCCGCTTTATTAATAGCGCAGGAGGATCCGTTGGGGATATCTCTTCAAACAACAGCACAACGACTTACGCGACAAGCTCAGACTACCGTTTAAAAGAAAACATAGTTGCTCTTGATAACGGCATTGATCGTCTTAAGCAAATCCCTGTACATCGCTTTAACTTCATAGTTAATCCAGATACCACTGTAGACGGCTTTCTTGCACACGAAGTTCAAGACGTTGTTCCTGAAGCAATTACTGGAACTAAAGATGCAGTAGATGCTGAAGGTAATCCTGAGTATCAAGGCATCGACCAATCTAAACTTGTACCTCTATTGACTTCGGCATTACAAGAAGCAGTAGCAAGGATTGAATCTCTTGAGGCAAGAGTTGCCGTATTGGAGGCTAACTAATGAGCCACGTTAAAACAGACAAACTCTCAGCGCGCACTCCTTCTGGGACGATTACTCTTGGCGAGTCCGGTGAAAAACTTTCTTTTGTTGCTCCTTTAGATGAAACCAATCACATTGTTAAAACTGGCGCAAATAACACTAACAGTCAAGCGATCATATCAGCGTATAGAGCGGGAGATGGTGTTGTATCTGGAAACAGAGCAGTAATAAGGTCTATAGGAGATGGAGCAGGCAACGCTACCGTACTGCGTTTTGACACCAATAGCACTGAACGTCTACGCATTGATAGCGATGGCATAAAGTTTAATGGAGACAGCGCCGCCGCTAATGCCCTTAATGACTACGAGGAAGGTACTTGGACTGCTGTTATTGCCGATGCCGCTAGTAGTGGGAATGAATCTAGCACAAGTGCCGATACCGCAATATACACTAAAATAGGTAATATAGTGACTGTAAGTTGCCAGTTTTCAAACATAGATATTACAGGATTAACGACTTCAAATCGGCTGCACTTAACGGGATTTCCTTTTGAATGTAGTTCTCGTGGTGCATATGCAGTATGGGCACAAGGAATGACTTTGGGAGGTGTAGGAAACCCGGTAGCAAGAATGAATCCGGGTTACACATATACGATATTTGACGTACTGTCAGATGGCGGCAATGATAGCACAATTGCTGTTTCTAGTATAAGTGGCGGAGGCGCTGATATTAGCATTTGTATAACATACACAACAAACTCTTAATTACCTCAAGTAGATTCTTGAGGCGGACACAAAGGAGATAGCCAAATGGCTCTAACAAAAACACAGAAAGTAGACAAGATTGAAATCGTAGGCGACTACAAGCACGTTCAAGTGCGTACAGCCACAGTGATTGAGGAAGACGGTGTAGAAATTAGCCGATCATTTCATCGACGTGTAATTATGCCAAACTCAGACATCTCTGGCGAAAGCGCAGAGGTACAAGCAATTTGTGCGGCAGTACACACGCAAGAAGTTAAAGACGCTTTTGCGGCTAAACTGAACGAAGAAGTTTAGTAAAAAAGTGCTCGTTCTGACAGCGCACGTTAGGTATATTTAATGGCATTAGTTAACATAGATAGCGTAGGACAAGTTGGAATTGTAAAAGAAACTAGTTCTTGGAATCTTCCTCCTAATGTTTGGTCTGACGGAAACAACGTAAAGACCGAAGAAGGCTCTATTAAGAAGTGTCCGGGCTACGCAGAGGTAATGGCTACCTGCCCTATTGCTCCTTATTATATTACCCAGATTACTCTTGGAACTCCAGAGTTTTGGGTTGTTGGTGGTCTTAACGCTATTTATGCTTACGACAATACAGGAACATCTACAACTCTAGACGGGTCTATTGATGACGTAGTAACTACAATTACTGTTGATAGTACAGAAGGTTTTGAAAATGTAGGCACTATTACCATTGAAGAAGAAAATATAACTTACACTGGTAAAACGTCAACCACATTTACAGGATGCACTAGAGGCGCTGATAGCACTGTAGCGGCTTCTCACTCTGATAATACTGCTGTAACTCGATCTACTAAATGGTATAACATTACTAGGTCTAGTGGTGCTTATTCTGCTACTGCTGACGAAGGATGGACATCTACCATTATTGGCGGCGTTCTTGTAATGACCAACAATATTGATGAGCCTCAGTACTGGGCGCTTACAGATGGCAAACCATTGTCTAGCCAGTTAATGCAAGATTTGTCAAACTGGCCTAGCACTACGTTATTAGATGGCGCTATTGATGCTGTAGTAACTACAATTACCGTAGATAGTACTGCTGATTTTCCTAGTGCTGGCGTTATGAATATTGGCTCCGAAAAGATTTCATATACTGGAGTTACCGCAACTACTTTTACTGGCTGCACTAGAGGCGCGTTAGGAACTACCGCAGCGTCTCACGCTGATAATGCTAGTGTTACTATTACAACTAGATGTAAATCTTTAAGGGCTTTTAGATCGTTTCTGATTGCTCTTAATGTTACTAAAGATGGTGTCAATTTCCCTCGCGTTGTTAAGTGGAGTACTGAATCCGCTACGCAAACACTTCCTACCTCTTGGAACGAAACACTTAGTACGGTCGATGCTGGCGAATTTGAATTGGCAGATACAAAAGGAGATATATTAGACGGATTACAGTTAAGAGATTCCTTTATGATTTACAAGGAAGACGCTGTATATTCTATGACTTTTGTTGGCACACCGTTTATATTTTCTTTCCGTCAATTGTCTCCTACTATTGGTGCTATATCTAAAAACTGTGTTGTTGAGTTTGATGGCGGTCACGCTATATTTGGCAAAGGAAACTTTTACGTTAACGATGGGCAAAGAATTAAACCGATTCTTCCCATGAAACTAAAAGAGTATGTGTTTCAGTCTATTGATGGCCAACAAATTAATAAATGTTTTGTAGTTGCAGACTACGGAAGAACTGAAATCTTGTTTTGTTTTACTGCTGATGGTGCTACTACTGACCAACCTAATAAAGCAGTTGTATGGAACTACATTACTAATACTTTCACTATTAGAGATATTCCAGACCTTGCTTATATTGGTTATGGTAACGTAGGAAACCCAACAAGAGCAACAACTTGGGCTACTACTACTTTTTCTTGGTCCGGCGTTACTGGCCCGTGGACCATGAGTTATGACCTTCAAGATAAAGTATTGTTATTTGCTGATCCTACAAATACTAAACTGTATAGAGATAACTCTGGAAACCAAGAAAATACAAATAATATGGTTTCTTACATTGAAAGGAGTGGTCTTAGTTTAAATGAACAAGGTCAGCCGGATCAATATTCAGTAAAAAGAATTAGCGCTATTTATCCTAAGATGTCTATTAGCGGTGATAATTCAATTAATGTATACCTTGGCACCTCTATGTCTACCGAGGAAGGTATTACTTGGGGAACTCCAGTAACATTTAATCCTAATACACAGTCTAAAGTTTCTGTTAGAGGAACAGGAAAGTATTATGCTGTAAAGTTTGAGTCTGATACAGATATGGATTGGGAGTTAGACGGTTACGCTTTAGATGTTAAAAATGTAGGCAGCAGAGGATCAAGGTCTTACTAATGCCAACTTACTCCGATAGAGTTCAAAAGAGTGTCACTTTATACGAACCCGGCCCGCTGCCAGAAGATGTAAATGATCTCGGAATTTATCTCGTAACAGAACTTAAACGTCTTGGAAGCATATTATATAACCAAGCAACATTTAGATTAGAACGCATACACGCAGAACCACAACGCCCTAGAATTGGCGACATTCGTTATGCTGATGGTAGCGATTGGAATCCCGGACAAGGCGAAAACCTATACTATTTTGATGGGACTAACTGGATAGCCTTTGCAGGAGGAAGTGGATCAGGCTCTTACGCAGAGTT
>Ga0208898_1002250_pt1 | contig 11936 bp, 11 predicted proteins | sample VirMetDEL_Mar_4_FD_184513 | JGI IMG/M metagenome (GOLD analysis project Ga0208898, IMG submission 184513) | Aqueous microbial communities from the Delaware River and Bay under freshwater to marine salinity gradient to study organic matter... | ecosystem: Environmental > Aquatic > Marine >...
TGTATTTCAAATGGATATGGCTCAGTTTAGTGCTGACCAACAAAGAGCTATAAATAATTCTAAGTTTTTACAGACTGCAAGTTTGCAAAATGCAACTGCTTCTCAACAAGCTGTAATGCAAGATGCTATTATAATGTCACAAATGAATTTAGCAGAAGCTGACCAAAATACTAAATTAGCAATTACTAATGCTCAAGCATTTTTATCTATGGATATGGCTAATTTAAATAATAAACAACAAGCAAGTATGTTAAAATCTCAACAGATACAACAAAGATTACTTTCAAATCAATCTGCTGAAAATGCTGCTGCACAATTTAATGCTACAAGTCAAAACCAAATTAATCAGTTTATGACAAACTTAAGTCAGCAAAATGAACAATACAATAAAAGTCAGTTAAATGCAATGGAACAGTTTAATGCTCAACAAGAAAATGCTGCTGAAGCTAGAAGAGTTGGTAGAGAAGCACAAGCAGAAATTATTGAAGCTCAATTAAAAACAGATGTTGAAAAGTTTACTGCTCAACAAGAATTTCAAAGAGAACAGTTTAATACACAAAATGCAACAGCTATAGCTCAATCTAATGTAGAGTGGAGACGTAAAGCTAATACTGCCGATACTGCTGCTTTCAATGCTATTACTCAAAAGAATGCACAGAACATGTTTCAATTAACAGCAGCAGCTAATAATTTCTTATGGCAAGAATTAAGAGATGAAGCAGATTTTGAATTTAAAAGATGGGACAATGACCAACAACGTAAAGCATCTTTACTTATAGCTGCTTTAGGTAATGAAGCAGGTGTAGGTAAACAAGATGTATGGGATGATAGTTTAAAATCTATTACAAGTATTTTAGATGGTTGGTTAGACGGATAATTAATTAGGATTTTATTATGGGAAAATTAAGAAAGATAGGTAAAAAAATAGGAAGAGGTTTTAAAAGTATAGGTAAAAAACTTAAAAAAGGTTTAGGTAAAATTGCGAAAGCTTTTGGTAAGTTAGGTCCTTTAGGTTCTATTGCTTTATCTTTTATTCTTCCGGGAGTCGGTAGTTGGATTTCAAGTGTAGCACAGGGTTCTACTTTTTTAGCTCCTATTGCACAAGGATTAGTAAATGCAGGAAACTTTGTAAAAGGAGGAGTACAGCAAGTATTTAATACTGTTACAGGTGCTATAGAACATAGTATGAACGCAGTAAGTAAAATTGTACCCGGCAGTGAAGGTCAATTCGGAACTAATTTTAGAAACTGGGTTAGTGAAACTACAGGTGGTTTTATTGAAAAATCTGAAGCAGGTTTAGAATTAGAAAAATCTCAATTTGATACTAAATTACAAAAAGCAATGGATAAAAATCTTGGAGAGTTTGATGGTAGTTCATATGCAGAAATAGAAAAAGGTGTATTTGAATTTCGTGATGCAGAAGGTAAAGTTATTGAAACTATTAAAAGTCCTGAAGCTCTTAAAACTGAAACTATTGCTCAAGCAGATAAACCAAGTATTTTAGAAAAAGGTGAGTATGATTCGTTTAGAGAAAAAGTTACAGAAAGTAAAGAATACGGAGCTTATAAAAAAATACAACCTATAGTTACAATAGGTTCTGAAATTCAAGCTGGAGAAGAAGCTGAAAAGTTTGCTGCTCAACAAGCAAGACAAGCACAAGCAGAATATTATTCAGATGTTGGACAACAAACATTAATGAGAAGAGCAGACCCAAATACAAACTATTTAGATTTTACAAATCCTAATCCAAGTGTAGAAGATGAATATTTATTACAAAATGCTTACAGTGGAATTTTAGCTAGTTAAGAGGAATAATTATGCAAAATAAACCAATGCCAGAAAATTTAAAAGATGTATTATTTGAAAGACCTATTCCCGGTCAGTCTTTAACTAATTCTCCAGATGATAGATATCCTTGGGAACAACCTCCTGAATATACTTCTGTTAGAGATGCTAGAGAAAAAATATTTTTAGATATGTTAGAACCTGAAAGACTTAAAGGTATTCAAAATTTAATGATGAATGAAATATCTGTAAATGCTATTGCTGAAGTTATTTTAACAGAAGGATTTAGAAAAGGTAAGTTTAATCCCGATATGATGTTAAATCTTTTAGAGCCTACTATGTATATGCTTATGGCTATTGGAGAAAAATCTGGCATAGAACCTATAGTTGAAAGTGATGGCTATGATGATGATGAAGATGAGGAAGATGTTCAAAATGCATTAAAAACTAGAAATGCTATGATAAAAGAAGGTGGTAGATTTAAAGATGCAAGAATTAAACAAATACAACCCACTTCAGTAGGTACTGATATTCAACAAAGATTAGAAAAATTAGATACTAAAAAGTTACAAGAAAGTATATTACAAAAACCAAAAGTAGAACCTAGAGAAAGTTTACTAGAAAGAGGAAAATAAAATGGCAGAAGATTTAAGCAATATATTTGAAAGTTATGAAAATAAAAGTATAGAAGAACTTGGTTCATCTTTATTATCTAGACAAGCTGCTATTAATGAAAAAAGAGCTAAAGAAGCTAAAAAGTCTAAAAAAATTGGACAGGCTCTTGCTGTTATAGGTGTAGGTCAACAGTTATTTAAAAATTCTTATAATAAACGTATGAAAGAAGCAGATAAGCATGAATTATTTTTATTATCTAATCAAGAAAATCAAGCAAAGCAAGTTCAACAGTTTGGTAGAATTATGGAATATATGCCTGAAAAAGAATGGGCAGAAAAAAATAAAGATTTAGATATAGACTCTAAAGTTAAATTATATTTTGAAGAGTATGATGGGGATGGATTAAGTAAAAGATTTTCTCCTATGATAGATACTTTAATAAAACAAGACTTTAAAACAGACCAAGAATTTGCAGCTTTTAAAGCAAATACAAATGCATATAATACAACTTATGATGCTGCATTACATGAAGTATTAAAAGATTATTTATCGATTGATAATAAAACAGGTCAAGCAAAATACTTAGGTTTTGAAAATGAAATGAGAGAATTATTCAATATGCCAGAAACAGATTTTGATGCTATAGATGTATTTCAAAGAGCTAGAGGAATTAAACCTTACGATTTAACTCAAGCTGAAAAAAGAATTATTAATGAAAGTAGATTAAAATATCGTAACAGAGGAGTTATGAATACTATTAAAGATGGTTTATCACAAATTGGATTAATACAACAAGATAAAGGCGGTATAAACGTATTTAAAAGTATTGACCAAACTCAACTACCGGGTGGTAACTTTAATGATGTTTTAAATAGTTTAGAACTGGGTGGTTTAGTTATAGGTGCTGTTGATAAAAACATGGGGCGATATAGAAAAACTTTTGATGTGTTTACTGATGAAGTAAAAGGAGACCCTAAGTTATATGAAAGAGCTGAATTGAATTTAGATAGTTTTAATCAAAGAATACAAAATAGAAGAATTTATGATTCAGATAATAGATATAAAATGACTATTGGTTATAGAGCATGGGATAATTATACTGAAAATATTTTAGACGATGAAACTCAAAAAGATGAATGGGTTACAGATATAGGTGCATTATCTTTAGCATTTCAAAAAGATATTGATTTTGCAGAAAGAGTTTATAGAGGTGGATTAGAAAATAAAGGAATAGAATATACAGAAGACGATATAAAAGAATTTAGAAAAAATGTCTCTACAAGTGAACAATACAGATTTGATATTGCAACAGCTATTACAGCACAATTTGGTTTTAAAGCTGGAGGAGCTAAAAAAGCTTTAGGTATTCCTTACTGGAGTGAAGCTGAATATTACGACCCTGATACAGATGAAATAATATATGAAGAATATAGGTACGATAGAAATAACGGACCTATTCCGGGAATACTTGGTGAAGGTATTACATTCAATAAAAAACAACAAAAATATGTTACGGATAAAAATTGGGAGTCTATGGATATTGATGCTAAGAAAAATTCTTTTGATTTAAGAGTTAATCAAATAGCTAAAAGTACAGTTCCTTCTTCAGCAAAACTATTAATGTTTCAAAAATTATTTGATGAAATACCTAATCCATATAACTATGATTATGCAGAATATATGATGGTAGTTGCACCTGACTTTATACAAGAACTTGCTGGTTTTTAAATTTTACTATGGCAATAGATTACAACAGTATTTATAATCAAATACAAAATCCCCAATCTCTAAGAGAAAAAGAAGAGCAAACTCAAAATGAAGCATTGTCTCAAATCTATGCTGCTATACATGGTGATGTTGTAAAAACTGAAAAAGAACCTTTAGGTTATAAAGAAAACATAGGTAGTATTTATGAAGAAATGGATAAAGGATTACCTACTACAAATATCAGAAAAAAAAGAAGTTTAACAGAATTAGCAAACGATGAAGAATTTGCTACTGTTGCTAATAGATTTTTAGAAAGTGTAGGTAGTAATGATAACATATTTGAATATCTTAGAGATTCTGAATATAGTTTAAGCTCTGCAATCGTAAGAGCTAGACAAGCAAATCAATGGACTCCGGAACAACAAAGAGATTATAATTATTTAAATCAACAATTTAAAAATACAGAATTAAAAGGTTTTAAAGAACATTTCGGTTTAATAAAAGATTTAGGCGGAGATATAGTTTTAGACCCACTAAATTGGCTAACTTTATTATTTGCTCTTCCTAGTGGAGGAGCTTCATTTGCCGGTAAAGCTGCATTAGGAGAAGCTGCAAGGCAAGGAGCTAAACAACTTCTTAAGCAATCAGTAAAAAGCTCTAAGCCTTTAGCTGCTGTGACAGCAACAGAAGGAGTAACTTGGGGAGGATTACATGATTATTTCTTACAAGATATAGCAGTTGATACTAATATGATAGATAAGATTGATTTAAATCAAACAGCTTTTTCAGGATTAGTTGGTGGTTTAGCTGGTGGTATACTTGGAGGAGGAATAGGTACAAGTATGGCTGCTGTTCAAGGTTCTAAGTATGCTAAATTTGTAGAAAAAGAATTTAAATATACTAACAATTCTGATATAGATTTTGTAGGTCCTAAAGTTAGAGAAGAAGTTGAAACAGATTATCAAATTGACCAAGCATTAAATGTTGAAGAAACTCTTGGTCCTAAAGGTGAAATTACTGAAGAAACTATTAAACAAATAGATAAAAGTAAAGCGGGTGTAGCTTCTGGTTTAAACTTTTTGTTCGGTAAATCTACTTCTGAAATGGTACAGTTTGTAGAAGACTTGCCTGAGATAGGAAATTTCTTAAGAAAACTAAGATATGATTATGATGTAGGAGTTTTAAAAGAAGGAATTGAGGGAGCTACTAAAGCTAAACTAGCAGACGGTACAGAATCTGTTAGAACTTTTGGTGAATTTTTTGGAAGGCTTCAGGGTAAATATCTTCCAGCTTTATCAAAAGCATTAGACCCTATAGGTTATGATAGTTTTTTTGGTAAGTTAAGTGCTGATGGTAACGAAGCTTTAGGAAAATTATTAAGTAATAAAAATATAAGTGTTAATAATATTGATACTAAAATTGTAAACAATTCTTACGTATATAAAGAAATTATAAGAAAAGACGGTAAAAATATTATAGAAGAACGAACAGTAAAAGTTACTCCAGATATTATTAAAACTTATAAAGACTTAAGAACATTACTTGATGAAGGTTTTAACGATGCTAATTCTGTAGGTTTGTTTAGAACAGGAACAGTTTTAAAAGCTGGATTTTTTCCAAGACTATATAAGTATGATATATTAGATAAAAATAAAGATGAGTTTGCAGATGTACTGATAAATAAAGGACATGCTGACCCTATTAATGAAAAAGATTTAATTGATGTAGAAGTTAATAATCCAGATGGTACTATAGATGTAGTACAAGGAAGTAGAAAAGGTCAGTTAGGTAAAGACGAAGAAATATTTAAAGATGCTGATGGTAACGGAATGAATTTTTTAGAGTTAGCTGACGGAGATATAGAAGTAGCTCGTAGATTAAAAGCTAATAAAATTATAGATGATATGTTAAAAGAAAGGTTTACTCCTTTTGAATTAAGAATTAAAGGTAAAAGTAATGCAAATGGTTATTTACAACCTAGAAGATTTACTGATATTGAAGACTGGGAAATTTCTAAGTTTTTAGAAAATGATGTTGAAGTTATTTTAAATAATTATTTTACAAATTTATCACAATCTATAGCACGTAAAAAATATTTTGGTGCCACTCTTTCAGAATTTAATCAAAAAGAATTAGCTCCCATTATAAATAAAATGCTAACTGCTAAAAATAAAGACGGTTCAAAAAAATATTCTAGTGATGAAATTAAAAAAGTTCAAAATGCAATGGAAAGAATTTTTTCTAGAGCTACTGGATTAGATACATTTAGCAATTCGCAATTAAACAAAAATAAATATTTAAGAAAAACTAAAGATGTTATTATATTAAGTCAACAAGCTTCGTTACTTCCGTTTGCTACGTTGTCTAGTATTACCGAACCTTTAATTTTATTGTCAAGAGCTGGTGGTGCTGATGGTCTTAATGTAGTAAATGATATTGGTCAAGGTATTGTTAGTCAAACAAAATCTAGTTTTGATAGACTTTGGAAAACAATAGAAAGAAGTACTGGTAAAACTACAAAAGGTTTTAAAGATTTATCAGACGAAGCATGGGACGAAATACATCAAACAGGATTAGCTTTTGAACAAGCTGTTATGGAAAGAATAGAAGGTTTAGCAGGTGAAGCCATAGAAAGTCCTACTATGAAAAAAATGCAGCAGTTCTTTTTTAACAGTAACTTATTAGCTCCATGGACTAAAGCTGTTCAGTTAGCATCATTTAATACTGGTAAAAGAATTATTAAACAACATGCTGAAAAGTTAGCAACAGGTCAAACAGCTTATGGTAAATTAACAGCAGGTAAAAGAAAACAAATTGTAAAAGAACTTAGACAATTAGGTATTGATGAAAACGAAGCAATTACTTGGTATAAAAAATCTTTAGATGGTAATGGTAATTATGATGACGGTTTAGCTAAAGGTATAGGCGGTAATGGTAACGATGTTTTCTATTCAGAAAGTATGTTAGGTGGTGCAAATAGATTTACTAAAGAAATTATACTTAATCCAAGAGCAGCAGAAGCAAATAGACCTGATTGGTTTGGTAGACCTGATGCTCAATTTTTAATTCAGTTTGCAGGTTATCCTACAGTATTTAATAATACTATTTTAAAAAGATTTATAAATGAATTATCACCTGTTGAGAGAGATAAAAATAAAAAGTTTGGATTAAAATATAACGAAGGTTTTGGACATACAGCACCTAAAGTTGCAATGACTGCTTTATTGATGACTGCTGTAGCTCATGTAGGTAATGAAATTAGAAGCAATGGTAAAGCTACAATAGACTATGAAACAGGTAAAAGAAAAAATGACCGTGATATTTTAGCAGATGCTGTTAGACGTTGGGGTGGTTTTGGTCCTTTTGATTATGCTTATAGATATAGGTCAGAAAGTGATAGAGGTGTAGGTCCCGGAACTTCTGTTATGAAAGCTATTGGCGGTCCTTTTCCTCAAGATATACTAGATATGGTTTTATATAGAAAAGGTTTTGGAGAAATGTTAGTAACTAATGCTCCTTACTATGGTATTTATGATAACATTTTTGGTGAAGGAACTAAAAAGAAATTAAGACAGATAGCTAAAGGAACTTATAAAAAAGAAAAAGAACGTAAAGGTCCTATATTTAAATACTCTAAAGGTGGTATAGTAAAAAATGTACCTAATGTAACTGACGAGCCTGACGAAATGCAAAGCAGAGTTACAGGTATACCATTTAATGCAACATCAGAAGCTGCACAAGATGTAGAGGATAGAGAGTTAAAAGCTCAAATGGAATCTTTAGGCTTGAGAGAACCTTATGTAGTTGGTGGATTAGCAAAGGCTTTAACTAAAACTATTAAAGGTAAACAAAGAAGTAGTAAAAGATTAAGAAAAGATTATTTAAACCCAGACTATTTAGAAACCTTAAAACCTAAATCAGCTAAAGCAGCTTCTGAATCTAAGTTTAATAAATCTGCAAAAGATGTTTATAATTTATTAATGGACGGACAGATTACTGTTAAAGAGGCTGAGACTTATTTAAAAGATTATGGATATCAAAATGAAACTGTTAAGAAAATAGTTAGAAGTTTTAAAGAAGTTGGTTACGGACTTGGTGATGATTTTATAAGCTATAGAGAACCTTATGCACTAGGTGGATTGATTAGATTATTTCATGGGACAGGAAGATTATTTGAAAACTTTGATATATCAAAAGCTCAAAAAGGTGCATTAGGTAAAGGTTTTTATTTTACAGATGACAAAAAAATTGCACAGAAATATACTAATTTAACCGATAGAGATATTGATAGAATGTATGGTAAAAAATATAGAGATGAAGTAAAGCAAAGAAAAGCACAAGATACTTCTCCGTCTTTATATGAAGTAGAAGCAAATATAAAACCAGAAGAAACTATTTTAAATGGGAAACCATTAGTTGAACAAAACCAAATGGTTAAAGAAAAAATTGCAATGTTAGCTTTAAATTTATCTAAGAATCAAAGAGATAATATTAGATGGAACTCAGGAAATTGGTGGAGAGATTTAATAAAAGAATTAGATTCTGAAACAGATGAATTATTTCCTTCAATAGGAATTAATGTAATTAAGAAAGATTTAACTAAATCAAAATTAAAAGGAAAAAGTTTGGGTGGAGATATAGAATATAATATCATGGAACCTTCAATTCTTTCTATTATTAATAGAGAAAATTTATGAACATAAAAAATCAAATGGATAGACTACAATATAATAAAGGTGGTTTTATAAAAACACTTTTAAAAAGAGGCGATACTTTATTTTCTATTGCTCGTAAAAATGATTTAACTGTAGAGGAATTATTAAAATTAAATCCACAAATTAAAAATCCAGATACTATTTATGCGGGTGATGAAATTAATATAGGTAAACAAACTATACCAGTTAAAGATAAACAAGAAAGTTTGTTGAGTAGATTTAGAAAAAAAGCTAAAGAAATAGGTGATAAATTAAAAAGAGAAGATATAAAATTACCAAAAAAAGAAGAGCCTGAATTAAGAAAAAGAATTTTACCAATTAATATGAGACAATTAGCTTATGATGTATTTGGTGGAGATGACGATTTAACTGAAGTTGATTTAAGTCCAGAAGAGTTTAACGCAGCAAAAGAAGTTGTAAAAAATGCTTTACAAAGAAAGTCTAATGTGATATCATATAGTGATTATAAAACTTTTCCAAAAGGTATGAAGAGTGTTTATACTGACCCAGCATATGCGGATGTTGGAGGAAGTATTAAAGGCTCACAAGGAGTTATTAAAAAATCTTTTAGTGACCCTAAGTACGCTTTAAAAACTACAATCGGACAAGCTAGGATAACTAAGAATGATAAAGGTGAAACAATAATAGAAGACCAATATAATTTCAATGAAAAATCTTGGAAAGATAGAAGTTTTAGTGTTGAAGGATTAAAAACTTTTTTAGGTGATATGAAAAATGTTATAAAACAACCTGAGTATTTTGCTCCTAGAATGTTAGGTTCTTATTTAGGTAGTGGTCCCGGTGAAGGTAGTATGGTTAAAATAAATTTAGGTGTAATAGATTAATGAAAGAAATAATAGGACCTTATATAAGAGACTTTTTTTACTGGTGTGTGAATGTATTAGAAGTAATAGGTGATGTAACAGGTATGGGATATATGTTAGCTAATATAGTTATCTTTGTATTTTTACAACCTGCACTTATATTATTATTTATGTATCTTTGGTTAAAAGAAAAAAATAAATAATGAACATAGAACTTTGTAAAGCTGAAATAAAGCGACACGAAGGTGAAGTCTTAGAAATCTATTTAGATAGTTTAGGTTATAAAACTCTAGGAATTGGACATCTTTGCCAACCTCAAGACCCTGAATATAAATGGGAAGTAGGAACTAAAGTACCTCAAGAAGTTGTTGATATGTATTATGACGATGACTTCGATAGACACTACATGGAAGCTATACATGTCTTTGGAAGTCACGAAGACTGGGATGAGTTACCAGAAGTTATACAAAGAGTTTTAGTAAACATGTGTTTTAATTTAGGAGCTTCAAAGCTTTCTAAGTTTCGTAACATGTTGAAAGCTTGTAGAGAACATGATTGGGAGAAGATGGCTATTGAAATGGAAGATAGTCGTTGGTTTAAACAAGTGGGCAGAAGAAGTATTGAATTACAAAAAATGGTATTAGGAGCTAAGAATGATAGATAAATTAATACAACCAGTCAGTAAACTATTAGATAAGTTTATACCTGATGCTGATATCAAACAAAAGATTGCACATGAGATTGCTACTATGTCTGAAAAGCACATCCATGAAATTGCTAAAGCACAGATAGAAGTAAACAAAGAAGAAGCTAAAGGTAACTGGTTTCAATCATCTTGGAGACCAGCAACAGCTTGGGTATGTGTCGCAGGTTTTGCAGTCAATTTTTTAATTAGTCCTTTATTAGCACCTTTTGGTATTAATGTACCACAAGCAGATACATCTACTATGCTACCTGTATTAATGGGTATGCTTGGTCTTGGAGGTCTGAGAAGTTATGAAAAAACTAAAGGATTAACAAAGTAAAAATGAACTTAAGCGATTTAGAAAAAGTACATCCAATGACACAGATTATTGTAGCTTCTATAGTACAGGTATTGGTATTTGGTTTTATGTTGTTTGCTTTTTGGATAAACAATAAAATATTTTAGTCTGTACTTGACAAATTAAATATTAACCCTATAATATAAAGTAAGAGTGTGCGAAAGGTCGGCACTTATAAACTTGCTTTATATAAGGAGTTAATATGACAAACATAAAAGCATTTGGACAATTCAGTCCGTTCTCAGTAGGGTTTGATGATATCTTTAATACATTACAAAGAGCATCAATACCTCAATCAAACTATCCACCTTACAATATAATTAAAAAAGGTGAGACTTACTTCATTGAAATAGCAATGGCAGGATTTAAAAAGTCTGATATTGATATTCAAGTTGAAGATAATACTTTAACTATCTCTGCAAACTATTCAAATAGAGAAAATGATATAGAATTTATTCATAAAGGAATTTCTGAAAGAGAATTTTACAAATCATTTGCTCTTGCTGAATACGTTGAAGTTAAAAAAGCTAAGATAGTTGATGGTATTTTAGTTATTGAATTAGAAAAAAACATTCCAGAGGAACAAAAGCCTAAAAAGATTAAGATTTCTAGTTAAAAATAACTAAATCCTCTCAGAGGAACAGAGAAGCTCTGTATTAAAAAGTTCTTACATCTGAAGCAATCGTATTAGGTACTATCAGATATGTTAATACAGAGCATCTGGTGAGGTTAATTTTCTCTAATCTGTCATTTTTCGAGCATTTAAGTTAGCTTCGATATAATTATGCACTTCATCTAGCTTTTTTGTAGCTTCTCGTACTACAGTCTGTAATGTTGCATATTCTTCCTTAGTAAAATACTTTTTAAGTTTAGATATATCTACTGAAGTTCTTTCAGTTACTAAATTACCTGCTCGATTATAAAGAAGCTCATAGCCTAATAACTTAGCTTCTTCTCTTTTTGTTCTCATCTTTCTATTCCTGTGAATGTAATGTTATCTTGTCTTCCTCTAAGACCTGCTTTCATATATGTAGTAGCCCTACCTTCAAAGAAGTTCTGATGCTCTACGCCTGTTACTTCATCAATCCAACCTAAAGGATTTTCTCTTTGGTCGTAGTTAGTCTTAAGACCAAGTTGTAATAATCTTCTATCAGCTATGTATCTATTGTAAGCATACATATCTTTTTTAGTTAGTCCTTGAATATCTCCCATGTCAAACACAAGGTCAAGGAATTTATCTTCAAGTT
>Ga0208898_1002252_pt1 | contig 11929 bp, 2 predicted proteins | sample VirMetDEL_Mar_4_FD_184513 | JGI IMG/M metagenome (GOLD analysis project Ga0208898, IMG submission 184513) | Aqueous microbial communities from the Delaware River and Bay under freshwater to marine salinity gradient to study organic matter... | ecosystem: Environmental > Aquatic > Marine > Coastal...
AGTAGTACAGTAAATGTTACAGTACCTGTAGATGCTAAAGCTAGAATGATAGCATTAATTAGAGCATTTACCACAGACACCACACTTGGTAACTATACAGTAAATGTATTTAGTAACCATACTTGTACACCTGCGGAAGTTGACTTAACTGTTGTAATTAGCGGTATAGCAGGAGCATTACAAGAAACATTTACGGCTGACGGCAATACTAATACTTATACTGTAACTAAGTCAGCATCATTACCAACAGACCAAGATAATATAATGGTTATGCGTAATGGACAGTTTTTACAGTCTGATTACTTTAGCCATGATAGTATTGCTGCTTCTGTAACACTAACATTTACTCCATTTGCAAACGAAGAAATTACAATTATATGGTTCGATGTAGAATAGTATTCTTTTTATTGTTTGTAAGTTCAGTTGCATTCTCACAAACATTTCCTAGGTTTAGGCTGATTCAATTGCAGCAGTCTGATACTGTAGGCCAAATGATTATGTCTGATACTAACAATAATGCCTTTTGGTCTAGTGACTTAAGAGTACAAGATAGTGTGTTTTATATATTTGGGCAGCCATATTCAATAGACAGTACAAGACTTAATGTAGCAGGTGATTCTGTTATTTATTTTAATAACGGTGTACAGATTGGTGGTGATGTATTACCAACAGGGTTAATTGATAGTACAAGGTTAGATAACGATACACTTAAATACTATCAAAACGGTGTAGTTATAGGCTTTGATTTAATTGTAACTACTATAGATTCTACACGATTAAATGATACTAAAGATACGTTACTCTATTACCAAAATGGTACACTAATAGCTTATGACTTAATTGATGGTGATGCTACTAATGAAATACAGTCTATTACACAGTTTAATATAATTAATGACAGTTTGTATATAGCACTATCAGAAGATGGTACTTATGGTGTAGATGTAAGTCCTTATCTAGATAATACAGATACTAGTGGGTTTAATAGGCAGTTTTATATTAATAGCGACACTTTGTATATAGTTGATGATTTAAGTACAAAGTTTGTAGATTTAATACCTTATCTTAATACTGATGAACAAACACTATCAATAGTTAATGACACTTTATACATAAGTAATGGTAACGGTGTAGATTTATCTGCGTATTTAGACGATAAAGATGAGCAAACATTATCACTATCAAATGATACTTTATATATTAGTAATGGTAACTCAGTTTATTTAGATTATGTAGATACATCTGGGTATAACCGAAGCTTTGTATTAAATAATGATACTTTATTAATAACAGACGATAACGGTACACTTTCTGTTGTACTAGACCAGTTTACAAATACAGATACTTCTGGATATAACAGAACACTAGTTATATCTAATGATTCATTATATCTAAGTGACGACAATAGTACGCTGTCTATTGACTTAAGTCCGTACTTAGATAATACAGACACAAGTGGTTACAATACTGCTTTTGAAATTATTAATGATACTTTATACATACAGGATGGAAGCAGTAGAAGGTTTGTTTCTCTTAATCCGTACCTTGATAACACAGATACTAGCGGCTATAATATTGATTTTTCAATTAATAACGATACTATCACTCTTACTGACGGTCTTGGTACAAAGACAATCGTTTTACCATATTCTAATACAGATACTTCTGGGTATAATAAAAACTTTACCTTACAAGATTCGGTATTATACTTACAGGATGGTGATACGACTATCGCATTAAACATAAAAGAAACTTACGACAATACAGATACAAGTGGTTACAATCAGTCACTAACCTTACTTGGCAATACTCTTTATTTAACTGATGGTCAATCAACACTTTCAGTAGACATATCACAGTTTAATGATAATACTGATACAAGTGGTTATAACTCAAACTTTTACATAGATGCTAACAGGCTTTATATTGTAGATGGACAAAACAGTTTTAGTGTAGATTTAAGTCCGTATTTAGATAATACAGATACATCTGGTATATTAAAGGCTTTTTATATACTTAATGATTCTATTTATATATCAGATGGTAATGTTAATGCTAGAGCAGATTTATCACCATACCTAGACAATACTGATACAAGTGGTTATAATATTTCATTAGAGTTAATAAATGGTTTTTTGATTTTAAAGGATGGTACTACTACGTTACAAGAAGACCTAAACATTTTCTTTGACAACACAGATACTTCTGGTTATAACAAACAGTTTTACGTTAGTGGTAATAGAATTTATTTAGAAGATGGTGCAGGACAACTTTTTGTACAAGCAACAGATTATGATAAACAAAACTTAAGCTTACAGTCTGATACTTTGTACATAGAAAGAGGTAATTATGTAGTACTGCCATTAGGTACAATTAACACAGATGACCAGGTAATTAGTATTAGTAATGACACTATATTTCTAGAAGATGGTGGCTTTGTAATACTGCCTAACAATAATACAGACACGTCTGGATTTAATAGAACATTTGTATTAGGTGATTCTATTTTGTATTTATTAGATGATAACGCTCTACTTACTGTAGACTTAAAATCAGCTTTTGATAATACAGATGACCAACAGTTAAGTAAAGTAGATTCTATTATTACATTAGAAGATGGTGGTAGCGTTATTTTGTTAGATGATGACCCTACTAATGAATTACAAAACCTTTCAGTAACACATGATACTTTGTATTTAGCAGTTAATGAAACTGAATTTATACCTTATGAAAGGTACATTATTTACTTGACTAATGGAGATTCTGTAATAATATATGATAAATATTATGACCCAGACTACGACCCTACAAACGAATTGCAACAACTTGGTATTTTAAACGATACTATATACTTAACTTTAGATACAAACTTTATTGACCTTACTCCGTATTTAGACGATACTGATGAACAGCAAATAAGTAAATCAAACGATACAATATATTTAGAAAGAGGTGGGTTTGTAAAGCTAAATGACGATGACCCTGCTAACGAATTGCAGATATTATCAAGTTCAGTAACTGTTGATAGTGTTATTAATCATTTAGGCTTACTTACACAAGCTTATAAATATACAATTAGACTAACTAACGGTGATTCAGTAATTGTATATGATACTTATAATGATTCAGACATATCAGCAGCTAATGAATTACAAGATTTAGAACTTAACGGTAATATATTAAGGCTTACACTAAGTAATGTAACTATTGATTTGACACCTTATTTAGATGATACAGACGAACAACAATTATCTAAATCTGGTGATACTATATTTATAGAAAGAGGCGGTAATGTTATATTACTTGATGACGACCCAACTAACGAATTACAAGATATAACTGTAATTAACGACACTTTATATCTATCTAACGGTAGTGGTGTATATTTAGATTATCGTGACATAGACTCTACAAGACTTAATGGTAGAGGCGATACATTAATATATTACTATAATGATAGTATTGTAAGAAAAGACCCTATTAGTACATTAATAGATGTAGTAGATAACTGCGTACCACCATTACCTAATGATGTTGATATATATGCTTTGTTTGATATGAGTGGTAGTGTAGATACAAATGATGTAACAACAGTAATTAATGTATTAAATCAATGGTATAATGATTATAAAGCCGCTTACCCAAACTACACAGGAAAACTCTACACTATACCAGTTGCAGGTTCTAATATAACAGAACAATACATTAATTATTTACCAAGACTCCGAAACAATACTTTACCACTTGAAACTTACTACACTACGGTAAATGATGTTGTTACACTACCACCATGGTTTGAAGGAGGTACTTTTGTACAGCCAGATAATATACTGATGTTAGCATTTGTTAATGAATCAGAACTTTCTTACCACGTTAATAATAATTCCTTTAATACTGAACCTACTGATATTTATATATCGCACTTAGATGCGTTTAAATTAGAGTATCAGTCTATGGATTATTTTACAGGTGTTGTATATCCATTAGCGTCAACTACAGGGTTCTTACTTCATGCTATGGCATCTGCTGAAAGTAGAGTATTAACAGATGCAGAAATACAAGATTATTTAGGAGGTAATTATAGTGTAGGTACATACGATTCACTAACAATTTATAATCCTTATGATACGCTTACACCATTAAATACATTGGGTTGGTCACATGTACTAGATAAACCAGTTCCTGCATCAAGTAGTTTTACCATAGAATCATTTAACACAGAAATTAATGAAGTACTTGCATCAGGAGATAAGTTTTATGTATCAGTTATAGAAGACTACTCAAATAACATCTTAACACTAAGGTCAATAGGTTCACAGACATTAGATATTACAGTTGATAGTACAGGTTGTATAAGTATAGAATATACAAGAGGTGATATTGCTGTATATGGTGATAGTATAACTATATTAGGTGATGGAAGTATTCAATATCCTTTATTTGTAGATACTACTTTAATTGTTACTACAAAGGCTTTATTAGATTCATTAGCTAATATACCTACATTTACAGATAGTACAAGACTGAGTGATGATGCTGTTAGACTAGAGTATTTTCAGAATGGTGTATTGATTGGGTTTGATACTTTAACTAGAGGTGATGGATTATTTCAAGAAAAGTGGTACGGAGATGGTTCATCTAGTGTATTAATTATTACAGAACAAAACGGACAGTTACCTAATGACCCTAATGATATTTTATTATACAGAAACGGTATTTATTTAGGAAGTGAGTTTATACAAGCATTAACAGGAAATCAGTTACAACTTACATTTACACCAGAAGTAGGCGATATAATTATGGCTACTTGGTTTGTAAATGATGTATATACTTCTGTTACAGCAGGTATTGATTCTGTATTTACAGATATGTATATTTTAGGTAATGGATTGCCAAGTAATCCCCTTACTATTGATACCATGTATACAGCATCAAAAGCTTATGTAGATAATAGTATTGCTGCAGCAGGAGGTGGAGATATAACAGGAGTATTAACTGAATACGGATTATTAGGAGGTGCAGAATCAGCAGAAGTAACATTATCAGTAGACAGTTCTGTAATAGCTGCTAAAACTTGGGTAGATGCAACTACTATAGATTCTGTGATTGGCGGTGCATATTTATTAGGAGCAGGTAATAGAAATAATGTTACATTAAATCTAGATACAACAGCTTTACAAACTTATTTCGATAACATTTATCTAACTGGAAACCAACAAATAACATTTGAAGGTGATGTTAGTCAAGTGACAGGTACAACATCATTTACTTTAGAAGTAAATGAAGCAGACAATATAGAAGGTGGTTCTACAGGTGATATTCTATATCAGCAGTCTACAAACAGTACCAGTAAGTTATCATTACCTAGTAATTCTACGAATGTAAGTGAATATATATTAATGGATGGTCTTACAGCACCATATTGGCAAAACAAACTAGGTGTGTTAGTAGGAAGCGCAATAAAGTTAGACACAGCAAGAACTATAAATGGAGTAGCGTTTGATGGCACACAAAACATATCTATTACAGCAAATACTCCACAATCATTAATAGCAGGAGATTATTTAATAGGTAATAACTTTAACGGTTCTACCCAAGCTACTTGGTCTGTAGATACTGCAGGTTTAAGGCCTTGGATAAATACGATAAGTAGTAATACTAACATAGAATTATTAACTATTGATAATGATGGTGGTGCAGAAAGTCCTGCGACATATAATGGTACATCTGCATTAAACATAAGTTATAATACAGTCGGTGCGCCATCAATATCAGGTACTAATGCAACAGGTACTTGGGGTATTGGTATAACAGGTAATAGCGGTACTGCTACTAAACTTCAAACAGCACGAACATTTCAGATTGCAGGTGATGCAGTATCAGCAAATGGCCCAGCTGTACAATTTGATGGTACAGCAGGTGTACAACTTGAAGTTGATGCTATTAATGCTTCTTATCTAACTACTGGTACTGTACCATCAGCTAGATTAACAGGAACATACAACATAAGTATAAGCGGCACAGCATCATCTGCAAATAGTGTAGAATGGACTAATATACTAAATAAGCCTACTACATTTACACCTTCTTCACACACACATCCGTGGACAGAAATTACGAGTACACCAACTACACTAAGTGGTTATGGTATAACTGATGCAGTAACAAACAATACTGACCAAACTATATCTGGCATTAAAACATTTAGCAGTAATATTGTAGGAAATTTAAACGGTACTGCTACTAATGCAAATAATGTTGATGTACAACTTGTACCTAATACAGTAGATTATTATTTAACAATGGCAGATGGTTCTGGATATAAAGCTTTAAAAAGGACAGCAGATATAAAATATAACGATAATACAGATGTGTTTACAGTTAAAAACTATGTATTTGAATCTGGACAAAGTTTAGCAGGTAAAGACAACTATGTATTAACTTATGATGCGCAGAGTGGTAAAATATTACTTGAGCAATCATCAGCATCTAGTGGTAGTACGTTATTAAATTCAATTACATTTAATAATAGTGGTAGTGGGTCTGCAAGCGGTTTAGTGTTTGATGGGTCTTCTGCTGCAACAGTTTCTTACAATACTGTAGGCGCACCATCTACTACAGGTACTGATGCTAGTGGTACATGGAATATATCTATTACTGGTAATGCAAGTTATGCTTCAACAGCAGGTACAGCAAATAATGCTAATAAATTATCTAGTGCAAAAACAATAACTTTAGGAGGTGATTTATCTGGTTCTGCAAGTTTTGATGGTTCTAGTAATATTATAATAAGCACATCTGTATTAAATAATAGCCATACTCATTTAGCAAGTAATATAACAGATTTAGATTTATCTGGTTATGTCACATTAAGCAGCGCACAAACTATTACAGGCCTTAAAACAATAACCAATAAGCTATATGTAGGTACAACTTATCAAAGTACTTTAGTCGGTACTAACGCAGGGTATTATATGGGTAGCGGTTCTAATTATAATACTGCTTTAGGTATATGGGCGTTAGGTAGAGAAACTGGAGGTGACCATAATACAGCTATAGGTTGGGAAGCAGGTAAAGAAAACAGAGCAGGTTCGGGAAATGTTTTTATAGGGTCAGCGACTAATTTAAACACAGGTAATGATTCTTATTCAAATGTTCAAGAAGGTGTATACATAGGATACAATGTAACAAGTAATGAAGAAAATGCCAATAAAGAAATTGTTATTGGAGCAGATGCAGTAGGTAATGGTTCTTATACAATAACACTAGGAGATAACACAGCAACTCAACTTTATGCAAGAAATTATGTATTTGATATAGACCAATCATCTGATACATATACAACTGGTTATGTATTAATGTATTATAACGGTGAAATTACTTTAAGGCCTAATACTGCTACATTACAACCGTTGTTATTTAGTGATTCAGGGTCAGGTAATGCCCCAGGTACGCAATATAATGGTACTACAGGTAGAATAATTTCATACAATTCTATAGGTGCTGCAGGACAAGATGGAAGTAATATTACAAGTAATTGGAATTTTCCTAATGATGTAACTATTGAAGGTTATTTAGGACTACAAGATGAAACACCAGATTATGCATTAGATGTAAATGAAATAGGTACTAATAATGTATCATACTCTGATGGTAGTGTAACAGGTATTGCTAACTTTGGTGCTGTAGAAGATGTGTTGCAGATAGGTGCAGTAAATGACGATGCTTATATATTTAATAATAATGCAGATGGTAATATTTATATAGGTACAACTGAAACAGCCGCACCTCTTACAGCAATGACAATACTTGCTAATAGAGATGTAGGTATAGGTATTTCTATACCATCATACAAATTACATGTAAATGGTGATGCAAAAGTCAATACTTTGGTTTATACTACACTTTCACAATCATCTGACGTAAGACTAAAAGATAATATTAAACCTATCAACACAGCACTTAATAAAGTACTAGATGTTAATGCGGTTGAATTTAACTACAAAAACAATGAAAACAAGTCATTTGGTGTTATTGCGCAAGAGTTAGAAAAAGTATTACCAGAGTTAGTTACAGAGAATAAAGAAGGTTATAAAACAGTTAATTATATTGAATTAATACCTTTCTTAATCAAGGGCATACAAGAACAACAACAGATGATTAACGAGTTAAAGGCAGAAATAGAAAAACTTAAACAATGAAAAGAATAATATATATTTTATTTACTTTACTTTCTGTTCAATTATCTGCACAAATAGAACAGCCAAGGATTAAGTTTAATCAAGTTATTAAAGATAGCACTGGTGTAGGTCATATTGTAATAAGTAGCTTAGATGACAGCAGTATGATATATAGTGCAGACTTTTATATCAACCCTATAGATTCTACATTAATGCTATTTGGTACTGCATTAGGAGAAGGCTCATTATCTAGTGTAGACGTTGATTCTATTTACTTGTTTGGCGATGGTGCGGCTAATCCTATATATTTAGATAAACAAAGACTGCTAGATTCTTTAACTCCTTTTTTATCTCCTAATATAGCACCTGGTTTAGGTATTGATACAACTATTGTAAATAATACAGTTGTTATACAGTCGCTACGAATAGAAGAATATGTAAAGAATATATCTGGAGATTCTTTATACAAAGGCTATCCTGTATATCAAGTAGATTCTACAATAGGTGGTAATGCAATAGGTGTTGATTTAGCAGATGCTTCTGACCCTACTAAAATGCCTGCTGTTGGTATATTAAAGCAAGATTTAGCACCAGAAGAAGAAGGTATAATGATATTTAGCGGATTTATACAAGGTGTAAATACTTCAGATTTTAGTAGCGGTGATGTAATATATGTAGCAGTTGGTGGTGGTTATACTAATGTACCACCGAGGTCAGAAGGTAACTTAATACAAAACTTAGGTAGAGTAATTAAAGTAAATGAAACTAATGGTAGTGGTATAATAATGGGTGCAGGTAGAGCAAATGCAGTACCTAACTTAAACCCAGGTAATATATTTTACGGTAATGCAGATTCATCTGCTACTACTATAAACTTACCTGCCTTTTTAAGTGATTCACTTAATAACTATGTAACCATAGCTGGAACGCAAACTATAACAGGTGCAAAAACGTTTACATCCGCATTAACTCAAAGCGGTGGCGATGTTAATTTTAATGGCAATACATTTTTTGTCGATGCGAGTGCAAATAGGGTTGGGATAGGCACAACGAGTCCAAATGCAAAAATGCAAGTAGATTTTTCATCTTATCAAACTGGTTTACAATTAAATAACACCAATACACAATACGCATTAATTGGTCTCGGCGCATTAGGTACTACAAAAGCATTTATTGGATATAACAGTGGCTTAGGTTTCTTTGGCGGAGAATCAGGAACAGGTACATTAATACAAGCTAATGGTCAATATGGTATGTATATGGATACCTTTTTAAATATATATCTGGGAAGTAGTATAGTTGCTCCAACTGCTAAATTAGATGTAGATGGAAATATAAAATCAAGTGGTTCATTAACATTAGGAACTCCATTAAGTGTCGCAAATGGGGGTACGGGTGCGACTTCATTTACTGCAGGTAGGGTTTTGTTTGGAAATGGAACTAGTGCGATTAATACTGATGGGGATTTATTTTGGGATAATACAAGTAAAAGGTTGGGGATTGGTATTACTACTCCTGAACAACAATTTGACATTTATACATCAGGCGCAGACCCAACAACTACACTTCAAATAAGAGCAGATAGAACTGGGTATGGTAATGTAAGAGCAAAATTAAAAACGTATGCTGGTGGTTCTACTTCAACAGATAGGTTTACAATAGATATGGGGTCAGACGATTTTAGTATTTTATCTAACGGCAAAGTAGGAATAGGCAGTACAAATCCAGGTTATAAATTAGAAGTTAATGGTACTAATGGTAGTATTTCAATTTTAGGAAGCGGTTTTACTACCAATCCAACTTCAATGCTTTTAGGTTTATACACAAGCGATAGAGGTTATATTCAAGTTCCAAATCAAGGTCAATTCGAAATTTGGAATGGTGTAACTTCTTCAATTGTACAATTTAAAAATAATCTTAATAGTATATTTTTTGGAGATGTGGGGATTGGAACTGCTACACCACAAAATAAATTAGATGTTGAAGGAGGTGCAGTTATAGGAGCAACATATAGTGGTACAAATACAGCACCTACAAATGGATTATTAGTTGAGGGCAACGTAGGAATTGGTACTACGAGTCCTGGCAGTAAATTATCTATTTTAAATAGTAAACAAATGAATAACGGAGTTTATCTGTCCTCAAATACAATTTCTCACAACAGTGTTCAATCAAATATTACTTCATATCAAATCGGAACTCAATATTCAATCAGACAAAATATAGCAAATGGTGTAACAAATTCTGGTTATTTAATGGGTATGGATTTTGATATCACAACATACACAACTTCAAGTGGTTTTAGTGGGACTTTACAAGCTTTATATGGTCAAAGAATTCATTTTGGAAATGAAAGTGGGGGAAATAATACGCCAACTATAAATAATGTATATGGTATTTATTTAAAGCCTTTTTATGGGAATGGAACAATTTCTAATTTATACGCATTATACATCGGCGATGATGCAATTGGAGGTACTTTGACTAATTATTACGGAATATATCAACAAAATTCAAATGCAAAAAATTATTTTAACGGCAACGTAATGATTGGCACGACTACAGACGATGGGTACAAACTTGATGTAAACGGAACGGGTAGATTTAGCAATTCTTTACTAACTACTACAAGTGCTTCTGGAGCCCTTACTGCTAAAATTAGAAACACAGTAACCTCGGCAAGTGGAAGCACGGGTTATGGACTCGCAATTGAAAGTGAAGGCAGTGGTGCAACGAGTTATGCCTTGACGGTAAGAAACCTTGCGGAGACTACTACATATTTTCACATTTCAACCGCTACGGGTTCTGTCGGCAATGTAGGAATTGGTACTAATAGTCCTGGTGAAAAATTTGTTGTTAATGGAAATGGTGTATTTGCTAGAATTGCTAATACCAATGCATCTGCAGTGGGAGGTATTAAAATAAGTTACCAAAATTCAAATACTCACGGTTTACATTTACTTTACAATCCTTCAGATGCTATTTCCTATATAGATAACACTTATCCAATATCTTCAGGTCAAGTTTTCGGTGATATACAGTTTAGACAAAATGTTAGTGGTAGTATGACCCAAAGAATGATAATTAAAGCCGAAAATGGCAACGTAGGAATTGGTACGACAAATCCTTTATCTAAATTGCAAGTTGGTACAAGAGGAACTAGTAGTGCTTTATCGCTTGGGGTTGCTGATGCTATTTTATTTGATTTTTACAATGATAATTCTCCTTTTAAAAGACACGGAGTAATAATATCTCAAGCTGCAGACGTAAGTGAGTCTGTTTTGGATTTTAATACAAAAGCAGCCTACGGAACAAATACCACTAAGATGACTATTTTAGGCAACGGAAACGTAGGAATTGGTACGAGTAGTCCAGACTCTAAACTTGAAGTTAATGGTTCAGCAACAAATACAAATTCAATCAATACAAGTAGTGATACTATTGATTTTAGTTTAAGTAATATAGCATACACAAACAATACATCATCTAATATAACACTAACTAATATAAAAGATGGAGGTGCTTATACATTAATATCTACTTCTAGAAATGTATCAACAGAAGTTTCATTTACAGTGCCAACTGGATTTTCAATAATAGGTATGGGTACTGTACCAAGAACATTCAATAAACAACACATATATTCATTTATTGTAGCAGGAAGTATTGTGTATGTAACTATGGGAACAGAAAATTAAATTGTATGAAATATTTTATTTTATTTATTTCTTTGGTAATTACTATAAATC
>Ga0208898_1002255_pt1 | contig 11910 bp, 12 predicted proteins | sample VirMetDEL_Mar_4_FD_184513 | JGI IMG/M metagenome (GOLD analysis project Ga0208898, IMG submission 184513) | Aqueous microbial communities from the Delaware River and Bay under freshwater to marine salinity gradient to study organic matter... | ecosystem: Environmental > Aquatic > Marine >...
CACTGATGCAAGGATCGCCCCGCCTCGCCGTCTTGTGTCGTCAACGCATGGATTGGCACGTTTCGATAGTGAGCGCCGTGCTTCGTCATCACATGAAAGCCAAGGGCGCGGCCCTTCACGGACTGGATTCCGAACGCATAGGCCTCGTCGTACCCGATCCTATCGCTGATGAAGTGCGATCGGACGAACACTTTTAGCGTCGGTATGTCTGCGTTCATGAACTTCGTACCTCTCGGGTATCTTCCAGCTCGCACTTCCGTCCGGCCGGACTTCCATCATCGCCCGCAGGGCTTCGACCGTTTGTCGGAGGGTACGCACTTCGTCTTCGATCTCGCTAAGCCTCTCCCCACACATGTATCAGCCTCCTTCTTAGCTCCTCGTTTTCTCTTCGAAGTCGATCCAGCTCCTGCTTCATTTCCTGGATCACATCGGTCGAATGATCGGAATGCTTCTGTTCCTCCATCTAGCAAGTCCAGCACATCATGGTGTAGCAGTAGTCTCCTTAGTTCGTCCGGTGTTCGAAGAAAACTCTTCGGGCACTCCAAGATATGTACGTTTGAGTTGCGTGTCTTGTCTCTCTTAAACCCTGTTGTCCATGTTTCATCACGGTCTGTAGCGCAAACCCAAAGCCATCTGCCCGTCGGCTCTGAACGCAAGACATAAATCAGCGGGGAGGTTAGGTCCTTGTGGTGATTCGCTATGTTTGCGAGAAACACGGTGTCGTAAGGGTAGTCCTCCTTGGACGTAAAACTTATGCCACGGTTCTTAATCTCAATGCGGAAAACGCCAGCGGCATCTGGGTGCTGAAGGTGATCCTTTGCTGGATTAAAGTTGTCGGCAACGATGCGTACGCCGTGTGCAACAGCCAGGCTGTGGCCGTGCTGCTCTTCGACCCACGCCTTCTCTGCTGCATGTCCGTCACTTAGAGACTGTCGAAAGGGACGCGGCATTCCATCTCCTTGCAAACTCGGCGTGCGTCATAACCCTGCGTTCAGGAGGAATATCGCTGTTAAGCAGGTAGTACTGGCACATCGAACTTATGACGTGCGGCGACGGATCATTCGGGTAAAAGCCGCAGGCCTGACGTTCATCCTTGACACTGGCCCTCCACCGACGGCGAAGATGCCCTCGCCTGCTGGACACACGTACAGCCCAGTGTAACGGTTTATCAAACCACTCCGCTACCTCGGCCGGCGTTACCGTTTCGTCTGCAAAACAAACGGCAGCAAGTCGCTCTGTCGGAGCCGTCATCTTCCACGCTCGCATCATGCGAACGATGGCGTAAGCGTTATGCTCAGCGATGCTTAGGCTGACAGCAGCTTCAGCTATCGTCGTCTCGCCGGCCCTTCTCGCCAGAATGCGTGCCGATGCCAAGGCTTCGGCAGATCCAACTTCCAATGGATCGCAATGTTGCTTTTTCTTTTTTGCCACTAGCGTCCGGCTCCCACTCCGTTGGGAAGGCGTTTTCGACCATGAAGACCTGGCGAAGGTCGTCTACCGTCTCGCTGACCAGAAGGTCTGGCCTGTCTTCTTCCTCAGACACAAGCTGCCTCCATATTTGCGATTTAAGATGGGGTTTTTATTTGGGGTCTAGGGACACCAGCCGATGCGAGATCGTCCGTTTTAGGCCCCTTCCTGGCCGCCAGGCGAGGCGACTGGTATTCGGCCACCTTGTAGTTCTGCATCCATGACTCAGCCGGCTTCTTGGCCTCGGTGGCCTTGCGGTGCGGCTGCTCTCGCTTGAGCCAGTCAACCAGCCAAGGCAGAAGCTCGCCTGATTTAAGCAGTTTTTCCGCTAAATCAGCGTGGCTGCACAGGTGCATGTGGGCCTTGCCGATGGTGTGCTGGATGTCAATCAGCGGCAAGGCCTGCGCCCATTGGGCGCGCAACGCTGGATCAAGGTGAACGAAGCCAGACTTTGGATTCCAAGACAGAGAACTAGATACAGAAGTAGAAGTAGTAGTAAGAAGCAAAGGCGCCTCAGAGCTGACTTCAGCTTTGATTTCAGCTCTGATTTCAGAGTTGATTTCAGAGTTAGAATCAGAATCTGACGGCTGCTGCCCCTGCCTAGACTGCCTAGCTTTCCTAGCAGACTCGCACTTCTTCCTGTACTTGGTGGCGTACTCCTCTCGGACAGACTCCAGCCGGCGGTGGCTCAGCCTCTCCTCGGTGGTCCCCTCGTCCAGGACTAAAAACCTCCTGCGAAGGACCTTCCAGTCATTCTCTGGAATGCCGCCGGCAATGCGGCTGCATGTCTCGTAGTCGTTGGGGCAACCGTTGTTGACCCAGGCGTAGACCAGCAGACGCATGTAGGCGCCAAGCTGGGCGTTGGTCATGTCCCGTGTGCTGCTATCCAGGTCCTTGCAAAACAGGGGCATGTATGGCAACTCAGTCATCCATTCCTCCATGAAAATTAGAAAGGGCAGTCTGCCTCCTGCTGCTGCTTTTTTTCCGCACCGCCCATCAACGTCAGGCTGCGCACGTTCATTTCGATTGCCGACTTCGGCTCGCCGTCTTTCTCCCACTGGGCCAGCCGGATGTTTCCGCTGACGCACACAGACTTGCCCTTGGTGAGGTAAGCCAGCACACCCTTTGGGTTCCAGTGACTGCACTGGATAAAAGTCACCTCGTCTTTGCGCCCGTTAACGGCGACTGAGTAGCGAGCAACCTCTGTCCCGTTCACGTCCTTGGAGCGTGCATCCGATGTCAAGTTGCCGCTAAACACGCAGCAGTTCATTCCCTCAGCCATTCGCTGTCTCCTTTGCAAAGGTTTCGTCAAACAGTTTTTGGGCCTTGGCGGAAGTTCCCTTCGGCAAAGCCTTTTCGCTCTCACGTAACTTGATGCGGGCCAGCACCTTCCGTGCTTCCGTCTCGTCGTTGCCTTCCAGAGCGGCCTTCAGCATCGACATGGCAGCCGTAGACTTGTCTGCAGCAGATGGCTGCTTGGCCGGCTCGCATGCAGCGTTGCCGTCGTCGTCGTCGCCGCTGGCCGCACCAGTCAGTGCGATGGTCAGCGTCCGCTGTGCGTAGGTCATGGCAGACTTCAAGGCCTGCATGTCCCGTTTCATCAGCATCAAGGGCAAGAATCCGGCAATCCACTGGCCAGACTTGTGACGCAATACTCCCCTCGCCACCCACTCGCCTTCCATGCGAATGGGCTGCACCGTGACGGAAAGGTTGTTGTCGCCAAGAGCTTTGGACAACGCCTTCTTCACGTCGTCCATGCCGCTGTAGCTGGATCGAAAGTGAGGGTTGGTGCTGTTCTTGCCGATGACAGGAAATGAAGCCTGTGCAGTCGCCAGTGCTGCATGCAGCTGGTCAACCTCGTCGCTCTCCAGCCTTTCGATGTGCGGTCGCTGCACAACCTGGCAAACGGCACTGCTGGTTTCTTCCACCAAAGAATCAAAGTCAGCTCTATTCATCTGCTCCTCCATAGACTTCTTGCTTCCACATCCACGCTGGGCAAGGCAGCGTCTTTACCTCCCCGTAGTCCTCCGGGAGGTACTCGCCGCTTTCACGGCGTAGTTCGATAATGCGGAGCGTGTCCGCAATCTGCGTGCGAGCGGCACGGACCATCTCGTCAGGGCAGTGGAAAACCTGACACTCGTATGGCGGCACCGTCTGGACGACGATGAACGGCATGCGAAACTCGTCGTAGCCGCTGGCGTAAGCGGAGTCTGAATACCAGGCGGCTTGCCAGAAGTAGCCGAAGTTCAGGAAGCTCTTCGCCAGCTCCGACCAACTGCTGCTCGTCGTCTTCACGTCGTAGATCAGGTCGCCGGCGATCGCACCGTCATAGCGAGCCTTCAGGAGGTGTCCGTCCTTGTGCTCAAAAAACACTGACTGCTGCAGGTCTGTCGTCCGCTCCAACAGTTCGACGGCAGATGCGTTTTCAAACACTGACTCCACCATCAGGTTCAGTAAGTTGACCGTCTCGGCGTTGGCTTCACGCTTGCCTTCAGCGCGGATCACATCTCGCCACGCCTCGTACGCCTTACCGCGCCTCTGTCCGTTTGAGGTCAGCACCTCCGCAGGCGGAGACAGCAGCATCTCGCCAACGCTCTTGCCGGAGACGATCCAGTCCCAAGCGTCGTCAAAGAGGCTGCCTATCTCCGTGCCACGGTTCCCGGAAAACATGGAGACGCCACGCTCCATAAGGGCGTGCGCCTTTGGTCCCATGCGGTAGATGCGGTGGACAGTACTGCGGCTCCAGTACTGCGGAAACTTTCTGTGGTAGTCCTCGTTGCTCAACTCGTCTTTCGTCAAAACCATCGGCCCAGACGAAATGTCCAACATTGTCATGCGTACACCTCCTCCAAAAAGAAAGCCTCATCCCTGAGGCGCAGAACGTCCCTGCAGTGAGCGAGGTGTCCGCAGACAGCGAGCGGAAGGAGTAGTTCCGCCAGGGGGATTGCTTTAGCCAGAGCGGCAAGCAAGGATTGGGCCAGTTCGATGCCCGATCCAGTTGAGCTAGGGGTGCTCCGCAGTACCTTAGAGGGACCTGGCCGGCCCACTCGGAGGTCTACACCATGATGCTTGCAGAATACGCCGACCGCTACTGTACGCTTGTTGGCGCCTCGGACGGCTACAGAGAGCAACTCCGCGTCCTGTGCCGTCGCCTTCCATGGCGTGTGCATGATCTTGACCCTGACCGTATATCGGCGTACCTCCAGGCGGCCTTGAGAAAGCTCGCCCCAACAACTGTCGCTAACCACAGGCGGATGCTTGGAACGCTGTACCGCCGTGCAGTCAAGGACAAGTTGGCTAAGGAATGTAGCGAGAAAATTTGCCGTGTCAAGCATTTTTACCCGCCAGTGCGAGCGTGGACGCTGAAAGAGCTGTCTGGATTGGTGCGAGAAGCCAAGCAAATGCCCGGCGGAACCATCAAGCATCCGTGCGAATACCGCGTTCTGATGCCTGCATGGGTGCTGGTTGGGTACACCACAGGCCTGAGACGAGGAGATATGCTGCGAATCCGGTGGGATGAGCTAAGGGGAAATCGGTTAGCCCTGGTCATGAGCAAGACAAACCGGCAGCACGTATGTGTGCTGGACGACGCAGCGATGGAGGCGTTGCAGCGGCTGCCTCGTTACGACAGGATCATCTTTGGCACCATCATCAGCAGAGATCAGATCAAGAAAGTCATGCGGCGTCTAATCATGCGAGCCGGACTGGAGGGGTCCGGCAAATACCTGCGGAGGAGCAGCGCCACCTACGCCGAGATCAGCGGGTTGTCGGCAACAATGCAGCTTGGCCACCAGACACCTGGCATGGCCTACCGGCACTACGTCGATCAGGTCATCTTGTCAGACCTAAGAAAGCCGGTGCCTTCGATCCCGGCTGCTGGCTAGAGGTTGAACGCCGCCAAAGGATTGGCGGCCTCCTCAGCCTTCTTCCGCTCCCTCGCCTTCCGAGCTGCTTCCGCCTGAATGATCTTGTAGAGCAGGTACATGTTCCTCTGCTCTTCGGGCATCTTCGCCAGGGTTTCCTCTGGCACGGTGATGTTTTCGTAGGTCCTCACGCCTGGCGTTGCCTTCAGGAGGTCGTTGAGCATGTTGCGTGCGGCCTGCCGCCTGGTCCGTTCGATGTCTACGTCCGTTACCTTCAGGCCCGTCAGCGAGTTGAACGCCAGCTTCGACAGGCGGTCGCTAATGCTCATACGGTCGTCCATCAGCTGACGCGCAACGCCAAGGGCGCGTGATCCACCCGGCACGTTGTAGCCGACTTGCTCTAAGAACCTGCCTGGCTCACCAAGAGACTGCTCAAACATGGAGTACAGGTCTGACAGCTGGCGCCCTGAGTAGAACTGCCTGTTTGTCGCAAGCTCCAGCGGTGACTTAATCAGTGGGTTTGTAGACCCAAGTATGTTGACGGCAGTATCCTTAACTGTGTTTCCAAGTTGGCTGAGGATATTGTTTCCAGTGCCAGGGGAAAACAAGTTGACCGTGCCGGCGAAAGGAAGGTCAATGTTTGTCAGGTATCTGCGGAAACCTTCGCCAGGCGAACCAAGTATCGGGGTTCCCTCGGGGACCGGGATGGCTGCACTGCGGCGAAGGTCCTCTCGCACAAAGTTGTCTTCGGACGGCTGGCTCGCCCTGTTAATAGCGCGCGTCGATAAGCCCAGAAAGCCGTAAGGCTCGTTCAGCACTTGGTCGCCTATGTACGGTACGATCCCGCGCGTGTAGCTGTAGAACGGGATGAGCCGCTTGAGGTATCTGTTCTCAAAGTCCGTAGCGTTCTTGTAGTTGACTTGCGTCAGGTCGGTAAGCCGCTTGGCCTCTTCCGGCGCAATGCCTTTTCGCCTGTAGGTTATGTAGGACCCAATCCGGTTGGCCGCGTCAGTGAACTCAGCCACTCTGTCGCCCGCCTCAAGGATCGGGTTGCGGTTCCCGTCCGCGCCTCGCACCGCAAAGATGTTTAGGTTGTTTTCCAGGCCTTCACGCCAGCTGCGATCTGGGTTGTAGAACCTTCGCAGTAGGCTGCCTGGCTGGTTTGGTGCAGCGCCAGGGTACATGCCGCGCAATGCCACGCCGGCTGCATCTGTGGGCGAGTCGGATAGCTGGGTGCTCACAGAAAGGTCGACCCTGGCCATCTCCATTAGCGCCTTGTCAATCCGCTGCTCGGGAGTCAGGCCTTCGAAGTCAGGCGCATTCTCAAGCCGCTTTGCCAGCGGGCCGTAGTTTCCCTTGCGTGCCTCCAGCGCAGCGTACTGGTCGCTTAGGTTAAAGCCGCCCTTACTTGCAGCAGCGAATCCGCCAGAGTAGTAGTCACGGGTGTAGCGGCTCGGGAACAGTAGGCCGAGAGTCTTAAACGACTTAGTGAAGTCGTCGTACTTCTGCAGCAACGGTGAGATTAGCTCGGGCGCTGAGCCCCGCTGGATCTGCCGTGACCACTCGTCAATGAAGTTCTTGTCAAAGCTGTAGCTGCCAAGCTGCTCAGGCAGGACATCCATCCGCTTCGCAAGTGCTGCCGGCCCTGTCTTGTCGTCAAAGCCAAGCTGCTTCAGGGCGTCCGTGACGCCGTAGTTAGTGCCCCCGGTTACGCTGCCGGGCGCCATCTCCACGGCATTCTTTGTGAGCAGGTCCAGCATTCCGTCGGCCTGCGATCGCACTCGGCCCACGTTGAGGGCATACTGAGCCATCTCGTTAAAGACGTTGCGACCAAAGAACGGCACGCCCTTCTCGGCGTGTTGCGGGTCCATCTGGCGAACAACGTCGCCAAGCCTAGAGTAAAGATACTTCCTGTACTCCTTGCGCTCGGCCTGCTCAATCTCCTTGCGCACAGCAGAAAGCTGCTTTGAAAAGGCTCTTGCGTTGCTTGTCTCTCCGCCAGCAGCAGCTGCAGCCTGCTTCTTGGCTAGGTCATTCTCTGCAACTACGAGTGGGTGATCTTTAGGAAGCGGCCGTGCCTTGTGAACATATGGTCCGCTTTCTGCGGCTGCCATCATGTCGGCCTCAAGCTGGCTAATCTTAGCTGCCAGTGCGTCCGCTCTCTTGGATGTCACGCCATCTGTTGGCAGGTTGAACTTACGGGCGTTCTCCTGGGCATCACGTATTGCGTCTTCGTACTTGTCAACCAGCTGTTGCCTTTGCGTGGCCATGGGCGAGTCATCGAAGATGCTGTCCATGTTCTGTCGCTCGTCAACCCACGCAAACAAGTCGTCCGACCTGTTTGGAAGCAGGACAGGGCTATCCCGGTCAAATGTTCTGCCGGCCCATTCACGGATGATTTGCTCGGCCTGGTCTGGCGTAGACTCACGCAACGCTTGCTGGAGCGCCGCATCGCCGGACATTCTGTTGACGGTGTACGCACCGCCGAGAACATCCATGTAGTCGTTCCGTTGACGACCAAGGTTGGTGCCTAGCTCAAAAGCACGTGCGCGTCGGCCGTAATCACGCCTTTGCCGACGAGGCGGAGCCTTTCCTGCTGGCCATTCGGGCTGTCGCTCAACGTCAAACCACACCTGCTGCTGCGGGAAGAACTGCGTCCCTGCGCGTGAGTTGAACTCCTGGGCAGAGATGCCAAGCTCGTCTGCCTTGGTCTTCCAGGAGTCTCGCAGCTGCTCCCAGTAGTTGACGTATTCGCTGACTCCTGGGTCGTTGATGGCACGTGAGAACTCAGGGTCGATCGACTCGTATCCAAGAGTAAACAGGCGACGGAAGTTGTCGTTTACATACGGATCGCCAAGGTTGTAGCCATACTTGGCAAGGCCTTCTACTGCCGACTTCTCTGCCCTGGCTAGGGATTCACGCACGCTCGCCAGCTCTGCCTGGGTCGCCTCGTAGATCGGCCGGGCTTCCATCTGCCTTTCGTACGTCCGCATGTCCATGACGGACGGATCGAACGCACGGGCAGCCCAGTCTGCTACCGCTCCTGTGTACGGGTTCAGTCGCAAGGCTTCTCCAGCGAAGTCGCCGGCTTTTGCGATAAGGTCGCCGGCACGCTCGCCGTACAGGTCCACCGCAGTCTCTCCCATGAACGGGAAGCCGACCCTGTTGGACCTTGCGAGAGGCTGCGACATGTCAACGCCTAGCCGCTGCAACGCCTTCTCTGCGTCTGCTCGCTTAGCGGCATCGGTTATGCCGCTAAGGATGTCTTGGGCCGTATTCTTTCGGAGGAACTCACGCGGCCCAACGCCTTGCGACCTGGCGAGTGTCGACAGGTTGCTAAGCAGGCCACGGTCAGCGACGGCCTTGCCAGCAGCAGTCTTTGCGCCCTTACCTACCAGAGAGCTGAGCCCCAGCGAAGCGTAACTGAGTGGGTCTAGCAAGACCTCGGCGCCCAAGCCGCCAAAGAAATTGCCCCAGCTGTCACCTTCGCCGGCCATGCCGTATTGCCGCAGGAGTTCCCTGCCGGTAACCCGGTCGTCGGAGGACTCCCACAGTGCGGAGATTCCTTTAAGCGGGCCGCCAGATAGCGTCCCCCGAACAACGGAGCCGGGAGTATCCAGCAGCCATCCAAGAGCCGAGAGCCCGGATGCACTTTTGTTAGCAAGGCTCCGCAGCATGGAGTCCTGCTGCTCCTGCGGCATCAGATCCGAGAGGCGGGCGTTGCGCGGGTCGCCCAATGCTCCGTACTCCGCCTGCTGCCTTATGACGCCGTATGGGTCATAGATGTCATAGAGCGGTGAAGCCATTCGTCAAAACCCAGGTAGACCAGCCGGAGGGCGCCACCCACCTCCAGTTGGAGCTGGCGGTTGCGCCGGAGGAGGCCCCGAGTACGGCAAGCCGCCACTAGGAGCAGTCGTAGCCTGAGGCGTCGTCCTTGTAGACGCCACGGTGCCCACTATCCTGCGAGCTTCTTCCTCTGAGACGTTGAAACGAGTCATTACCCACCTGACGGTTTCGTTCTGTTCGTCCTCGGTGAACATGGTGTTGTCGTGAACTGGAATGCCGAGCCATGCAGCGGTTCTGTTTGCGTAGTTCGCAATCCCCTGCGGCTCTGCCCAAGTGTTGGAAACGTATCGCTCCGTTTCCTCAAGCATCGCCGCCTGCTGCTGCTGCCTCTGGACCTCAAGCTGCTGCGACTGAAGCTGCTGCGTCACCGGGTCAGCCAGCGCTTGGTTTGCGTTAATTCTCGCTTGAGCCTCAGCCTGCGCTCGCTGGACATCAAGAGGTGTGGACCCCTTTTGGAACATGCCGCCGAGGATCGCCTGCTGCTGCTGCTCTGGGGTAAGTAGACGGAATGCGTTCGTCAGGTTCTGCCGAGGGTCATTTCCTGCCAGCCTGTTTCTGTCTCGGTAGTTTTCCTTTCGCTCGTCTAGCTCAGATTTTCTCCTGGCGCGGCTGGCGGCGAACCTGCTTCCGTACGACTCGCCGCTTCCGTCGTCTATGATTTTGTCGTTTGTGAGCGCGCCACTGCGGCCAGAACGCGCGTCCTGTTCCTGCAGTCTCTCTCTAGCCTGCCGGCCTCTATCACCCCCTTGCCTGGCGTACATCTCGTCGTCCTGCCGTTCTGCAATACGCTCTCGTTCGTATTCAGTTCGGACCATATTCATATCCATCGGCTCGCCAGTCTGTTGCGCATTAAGGTATGCGCGTTCTGCATCGCCGCCATACTTTGCTCGGAGTTTTTCTCCGTGCTTCTGCGTAGCGGCTTTGTCCGCAGCAGCTTTATTGGCCTGGTAGGCAGCCGGGTCGTATCGCTCTTGAGCCTCCGGGTTGTCCCGCAGAAAAGCCTCCCACTCTTCCTGGTCTTCGGCCGTGCCCAGGTACATAGGCTGCTGCGGGTTGAACGCCGTGTAGCCGCCGGCGTCTGGACCCATCCCGCGTAGCAGCCTTTGGCGGTGCCGGATGTTTGCCTTTGCCGCCTCGTACTCCGCGTCCGTCATCCCTTCACGGAACTGCAGCAGGTCACTTTCCAGTCCGAACGCCTCGGGGCTGCCTGGGTCAACCCAGTCACGGCGATCGCTGCGGGCGGCCATGTCCGTAGCACTCTGCAGGTCACGCATGTAAGAGCTTGGCGTCTCGCCGTACACCTGGACATCGGGCGCACCTTCTGTCCTGTTTTCGTTCGCTGAACGAATGCGGTCACGCTCACGTGCGACCATGTCTTCTTCAGTCATCTCAGTTTCGGGCGCACCGCCGACACGCTCTTCCGAGCCAACCAATGGTTCGTCGTATGGAAGCTGGCCCATCTCGTCAGGCATGGCCATTGGGTTGTCTCGCCGGCGAGGAGTTGCGGCGAGAGCGTCGGGTGGCGACGAGCGGACTGCCGGCCCCTCGCCCCTGTTGCGCATATCGTACGCCCACTGGATCTGAGCCTGGGTTACGTTGGGTCCTGCGGCCTCAAGGACTCTGAGGGCAGCCTCCGGGATTGGGCGGTACGGCACGTCGAAGCCCCGCTCCCGCCTGCGTTCAATAGAGTCTCGGATCTGAGGCGGAAGCCGGGATTCGTAAGCGTCACGCTCTGCCTGGAGACGGGCGATCTGTTCCTCTCGCTGTGACATTCGCATCAGTCTTCGATCTCCTCTTCTTCCTCAACCTCCGGCGTCTCCGGCTTTCCGTGCATCTCCTCGTCCAAGTCAGCCAAGTCGTTCTTCTCCGGCCTGCGCTTCTTCTGGTTGAGCTGGTTGAGAATTTTTTTCTCCTGCCCCTCGTCAGCGGCAAGCAGCTGTCCGACGAGACGCTTCAGCGCGCTCTTGGTCAGGTCATCCAAAGAAAAATCGGTCTTCATCGAAGGAGGGCTCCTAGTAGTGAGCGTGAGTTGTCGGCAGCTTGCATTGCAGCCATTTGCTGTGCAGGGTCTGGAAGGGCAGGCCGGCTGGTTCCGAACATGCCTCCGAGCATTCCGGCGAGGGCGTTTTGGTTTTGCAACCTATGCATTTGGTCTGCGTACGCTTGTTGAGAATTAAAGCCAGCCAAGGCCTGGGCGTTCTGCTCCTGCAGCTGCTGCCCTTGCAGCATGGTGTTGGCGTTGTACTGGGCGTTCTGCTGGTTCTGTGAATAGGCCTGTGCAATTCCGTCTGCAAGGTTTGCTGCTGCATCAATTCCAGCTTGGTTTTGTTGTGCCCCACCGCGTGAGATGCCACCACGGTCGTAGTCTTTGACCGTGTAGCGTGGATCTCCAGCAGCCAGAGCGTTTGCGTAGGCGTTGTTGAACTGCGCGTTGCTGTTGTTTTGCGTGATCCCTGGAGGGACAGGGGAGTAAGTTCGGACGTTGTTCAAAATAGGCCCCCCATAATGCTGTTCCGCAGGCCACGCATCGCATCCAGCCGGCTTTGCTGCACTTGCCGCTGCTGCTGCTGGTCATTCGCTAGCGTGCCCAACCCCTGGAGGACGAGTGCGTTTTGAGCACGCTGACGTTCCAGCTCATAGTCTGTGTTGGCCTGGTCGCCGGCCACGTTGTAGTCGGCGGAAACCTTGGCTGCGCGTGAATTAAAGGCATCTCCGTGAGTCGAAGTGTAATCAT
>Ga0208898_1002258_pt1 | contig 11901 bp, 10 predicted proteins | sample VirMetDEL_Mar_4_FD_184513 | JGI IMG/M metagenome (GOLD analysis project Ga0208898, IMG submission 184513) | Aqueous microbial communities from the Delaware River and Bay under freshwater to marine salinity gradient to study organic matter... | ecosystem: Environmental > Aquatic > Marine >...
ACGCCCTGGGCCTACCTGCAAGCAAAGCATCTGAAAGCCCGTTAAAGTAATCACCGTCATAGGTTATTCCCTCGCCGTTCACGGTATTAAAAAACGTAAAATTGCTGTCTGTTTCTTTAAACCCTGCCTTGTCTGTCCCGTAATTGAAAACCAAAAAATAAGGCACAATATCATTGTCAACACGCGGCGAAGAAAGGCTAATTAACGTGTCAACGCCGCCCGTAAAGGGTATGTCTGTAGTGAAGCTTAACTGGTTTCTGTTCATAGGGATAGTGACATCTCCAACTGCTAAACTATCCTTTAACCACCCTGTGCCGCTGCCGCCGGATATAGTACCCGGTTCCCAAACGCCTGAGCTTGAGTTATAGACAAGCACCTGCCCATTCGTAGCCCCATCCGTTGTAACATCTGCCAAGTCATCTAACTTAGGGTAGAAAGTAGGCCGGACAAACAAAGTGCCGTTGTTGTCAGCATGAACAACAGCAGCAACAGGTATTCGCAATGAAGGCTCAGAAGGTGGTGTTACCGTTAAACATCCGGCAGTTGTTGCGCTCAGGTAGAGAATATCCCCATCATCCCAAGTCTCGCTGCACACACTGCCATCGGTGTCAATGCCTCGTATCTTACCGAATGCTGTGACAAAACCGTCTGCACCGTTGGCTATCTCTTCAGTAGCAACGCCCATGATTAGCTTTGCCTCGCTTGTTGTATCAGCCCTTGCAAGCGCAATCAACAGCCTGCCGGAGTTGCCCAAGCTGCCCGAAAACTGTACCACCTGCCCATTGCTGATGGTGCTGCCTGTTTGATTTTTGACGTAGTACACCATCTCCTGTCCAACCTGTAGTGTAACGTCACTGTCTAGCGCAATATCTACAGTGCTTTCATCGCTGTTCCACCCCATCATGCCTGGCGAAAGGGTAGGCTCTTCTGCTGTGTTGAATGCAAGCTCTTCAAAGTCGGTAACACCTGAAGTCAGATTGCCAATAGTGTCTCCAACGCTGTACACTGTAGCCACCTGCGTTGTATCAACCTTGAAATTAGCCTTGTCGGTGCTCATTGTTGTTACAACACCAAACCCGCCTTCAAGGTCCAAGAACTCGCCGTTGCCAATCTGCTGAGCGCTGCCGACATCGCCGGTAAAACCGATAATGTCAATTTCGTTTGTAGCGCTTAGATCCCCTGTATTCTCAATGAAAATAGTGCCTGTCCCGGTGTTCTCAGTAATGTCAATCCCCGCCTGCGCTTCAATTGTTACGCCCGTGCTGCCGGATGTGTTGCTGTTAATTACTGCTGTGCTGCTTGTCCCTGCCGCAACTGTCAGGCTGCCTTCATTTGTAGCATCCGCGTCCGCGTCATCTATATCATCAACGTTGTCTGCAAAGCCTGCCGGAACGCCTGTCAAGCTGCTCCATGCGCCGTCAAAATCATCGCTTACATCAGTGTCCCACCCTGAGAAACTGCCTAGTGTTTCAATTGCTGATAAGTCAATACTGAACGCGCTGCCCGGTGCTGCCACCGTCACGTCTATTTCTTCATTGCCAACATCTAGCGTGCCCGCTGTAGCAACGCCATCCGCTGCGCCTTCACTTACTGCGTTTAGGTCGCGCTTGAGGCTGTCAATTGCTTGCTGCACATCGTTGACGTTCAGCGGCAGGTAGCTGTCATTATACCACACCTCACCTGCTGTCTGGTCATCAGTGCCTACATTCGGGTCAGGTGCAGATATAATGTACTGCCCGTTGGCAAAAGTGATATTGATATTATTGCCTGCAATAATCGTGTCTACCTTAACGCCTAAGCTGTCGTAAAGCGCTGCTATGCTGTCTGCCTGTAGCTGATGCAGGCTATCAATAGGGATAATTGCAGTATAGACGGTATCGCTTTCCATTGTGATGCTCAGGCTATCATTTGCAAAGCCTATTGCGATAATACTGTCACCGTTCGCCACTGTGCCTAGCAAACTGTCAAGCCTTAGCGCGTTGTGCATATCAATCAGCCCCTTTGTGACGTTGCTCAAGCCCAAATTATCAACGCTACCTGGTGGCACTATGCCGTTTGTGGTCGGGCGATACACCTGCCCGCTGCCAGTCGGCGCACCTGATGCGCTAACCCGCGCCTGAACAGTCACATCAGCCTCAAAGTTGCTTACTGTGCTATGTACCGTCAGCACCTCAAAGACATCACCGCTGCCGTCGATAATCTCATCACCGACTTGGATGTTCTTAGTTGTCACGCCAAGATTGTAGCGGTCGATGAAGTTCAGAATATCGCCCCGGTAGTTGTCGCCTGTTGTGTTAGTGAAGTCATCAAAGGTGCATATACCGATAAACTCGGATTTGAGCTGCGCCTGAGCGATGACAGGCAGGAGAAACAATAATATGATTGATAGCCTTACTGCCATGACACGAATTTGATTAGAATGTCTACTTTGTTGATGTTAGTCAGGTTGTTAAACACAAGGTTTGTCTGCCCCACTGCTACGGCCTCATTGATTTGCACGCCCTGATCGTTCGGGTTGTGCACAATTTGATTGGTAGCATCAGCACGCTTCACCTGAACGATGCAGCTAATCTCCGTACTCGCGAGCGTGAACCTGAGCGTTAGTGAGCCTCCTGAAAAGCTAGTGCTACTGCAAGTCAAGCGGAAAGCCTCAGGGAAGCTGCCATCTGCAAAAGCGCAAAGGAAAAGCCCCTGTGAAGGGTTCGTAATAGTCGGCGCATCGCCCCAATAGCTGACAACGCCTACCGGGTCAATATCACCAGGGGCAGGGATACCGGCCGTAAAGCTAAAGTTAGTGCGCGAAGGCTGTGAAGCGCCGCCCTCATCGTACCAGACAACGCTATCCATCCAGTTGTGAAACTGCGTCTCAGTCGGCGTATCACCGGTGTTGAAATACCCTTTTATTGTCGCTCTGCTTTCCTGAGCCATTTTGTTTGTTTATTGGACTACAAAGTCCGTTTCAATAATCCAGAACCCTACGCCCTCTTCGGCAGGTGTGCCACCAACCCTGAACAGGCTTGACTTTGCAAAAGCACCACAATTGGCGCTCTGTGCTTCAATGTACAAGTAATCAGTCCCGGCAGGTAGTTCATACACAACTCCTGCTGCCAGTTCTGCCTGCGTGTGGGTGCCTAGCAGTGTATCGCCTGAATTAGTAACAGCATACAGCTTAGTCTGCACGTTCGGCAGTGCCCGTGCTGTTATCGTATCAGTGCCATCATCATAGGTGAGTATCCGCGGGAGTAGTAGTTCCCCGCTGTCAGCGATAAGGTACTCGTCATCTGCTGCGTTGTACACTATATCGCCATCGGTGAGCGTGACTGTATTGTAGCTGCTGCCGTTGTATTGCTGTAGAATCAGCTCTAAGGAGGCGTTAAGCACTACGATGTAATCATCTTCCTGCAAGTTGCGAATAATTCCTGAACTATCCAAATAAGCTGCATTGCTGTAGTTCTTATCATTGAGTGTTAATTGCGCTACAGCATCGTAAGTAGTCACTATGCAATTACCCGGTTCAACCTCATAGGCAGTAGTACCTACAGGACGCCCGGAATTGATAACTACCGTATCTGTTGTGAACTCGAAAGTCACATCTGCCAAGTCGCCGAACTGCTCCCATGCCGGGTCGTTCATATCGAACTCGTCAACGCTGTACGTGCGCCCGTCCCGGTAGTTATATATCTCTACCTCATCATGCAGGCTTATAAGGCGCATTGCATCTGTAAGAAACTCAGGCAGTATGACATTGAACCGATAGCGCTTAAAGCTTGTCTGCTTGAGCTTTAGGCTCCTGCCATCCCGCTGTGCCACCTCTTCGTCATACTCATAACTCGGCTTGCCTATATCTGTGCAAAGGTATAGCGTTGATTTGTAGGGTGCCTGATAGCGCACAAAGCCGCCAGGCACGCAAAATTCTTCTTCCAAGTGCCAGTACGATATGCGGATAAGGTCATCGGTGCTTGCAACGCTGCAAAAGTAATCCGAATACCAGGTATTTGTCCCGTCTGATAGCACTAGGTAGTGATACCCGTATTCGCTGTACGTTATCTCAATAGTGCCGGGATAGACAACTAGGTCAAAATCTTCACTTGTAGGCTGCGCAACCTCAAGCCCTGTGTTTTGCAACTGAGCGAGTATATCTGTGCTATTGCCATCTGCCACACGTACGATAGAAGCGCTAGTTATTGCTGCCCCAGTTCTGCTGCGCATAATCTGAAAAGGCAGAATGAAGCCCGCAGGTACAGGATATTCATACGCTTGCCCGTAAGCGTACCATTTTGCCGCCTGCTGTTTGCTCAGGCTATCATAGAAAGGCAAAGGCAGTATGTTGCTATTCGGTGTCATGCAGCAATGTAATTTTGATGTTCAAGGTCGAAAACCGCACCTCTATTTTTGTCGGCATCCCATCCCCTAAGCTCGTGCGCACTAGCTTTACAGGGTCAACATCCCCGCTGTTAGCATAGTCAAGTTCCTGCCGCTTGGTCTTGCGCACGCTTGCGGCTGTAGTGTCTGCAAGGTTAACCGTCAATAACGCAGCAGGCATACCGGACAAAAAATAGTTTTCGTGCGCGTAGGGGAAAGATACATACCCGTTTTGTAGCCTGAACTGCTCCCCGCTAAGGGTTTCAATATCCACAAAAGGCGCTCGAAAGCCTGCCGGGTCAAGCTCGCAGTCAAACAGCACAAAACCATCCGGGTTAATCTCATTCGGGTTGCTGTTGATGTAATCTACATCAGTTGTAAACTTGCTAACTGCCCGCTGCTCTACGTTATCGCTTTGCGCGTATTTGCTGCGCACTTCAATAGGGTGCCCCTCAAATGCCCTGCTCGATTTGTCCATGTAAGAGAACTCAAGGCGTGCCGGAATCTGCTCTTTCAGGTATTCCCATCTGTTTGTCCTGTACATCCATGCTTTGCCGGACTGTGGCTCTACAATTGTTGTCAGGTCCGCGCCTACTTCTGTGCCTGAGTAGCTGCCGCCGTTCTCGAAAAAGCTCATGTGCTCAATGCGCAGGCGGTTGTCGCTATCTACGTACCAATCGCAATTGTACAGATTGAGTAGCATCTCAAATACATCAGCCATCCGAATCTCTGCCCGCGTTGCTGCCCGGTCGTATTCGCCTACAATTACATTAGACTTAGGCGCGATAACAGGGTATTTTTTAGCCCCGCGCAACGGGTTAGTGGTGCCATAGAAAAAGTCTGAGTACTCCGGCTCATTGTCAAACGTCACATTAGGCGCAAACTGAGCTAACAGCGCATTGATTGCATCGTGCAACTGATAAGCGTCATTAATAGCGATTACTTGCCCGTTGTCGTAGCTGCCTGCTAGGTCAGTTGGGTAGTAGAACCACATAGAGAAATACTGCCATTGTGTAGGGCTGATTGGGAAGGGCTTTTCAATACTCCCTGATGGTGCGCTTTGGCTCGGTAGTGTAAAGTATTGCCCGGAAAGCCCCACCGCATCCTCAGCATATTTGCCCCACCGTGTCGGCGCTGTGCTTGCATCGCTTGATAGTACGATGTAAGGAATATCTGCCTCCGGTATCACGTATTGATACACCGAGCTGCTAGGTGCGATGTCTTCTTCGGGCAATAGCTCGCCGGTAACGCCGTTCAGGGTTTCTACCGGGCTAATCAAGCGGCTGTATATCTTTACGCGAAAAGGGAAAATGTCAGGCCCACCAATCCCTACTGGGCGAAGCGGCTTGCCTTTCTCTAAGTCGTTGCCCTCAAAGCCTTGCCCTGGGAATATGCCCTCGCCGAATGGCAGCACGTCAGATTGATAGATGTCTGTCCCTGTGCTTTCATCCCTAATGCGCCACCTGTTGCTAATGCGCTGTAGGCGATATGCGCTATCCTGCCTAATGAATAGCCCTGCTAATACCGGGTCGCTTACATAGGTCCCTGAAACATCAACGGGCATGGTGTCGAAGTACGGCACAATAACAAGGCTGCCGATGTTGGTAATGCTGAATTTGTAGGTATCCGTCAGTTCTGTCTCGGTATAGGGCGAACCACTGCCCACCTGGCGCAATACAGGTACCTCTGAGTTAGTGCCGTTCACGTAGTTGTTAATGAAAGAACTACCTGCAATGTACACTTGCAGGATAGGCTGAACAGTATAGCGTACTGCTGATGTGACCGGCGCAATATCAACAAGGTTATATTCTCTGTTAATACCGTCAAGGACCTTTTTTGTAGGTGCTTCACTTGATAGGCTGACGCTCACAAGCCTATTGTCTGCATCGAAAGAGCAATCTGTTTTCGCGAAGCTGCCCCGGAAGAACACACTTTGCGTTGTCTGCCCCGGATAAATGACAAAAATAGTCATCGGCACATCTTCCTCTATATCAAGCCCTGCAATCAGGTCGTACTCCGAGCGTACAAACGTAAGGTTGCCGGATAGGCTTTCTGTGAAGTGGTTGCCATCCTGTGCCCGCTCGATAATTTTTGTCAGGTCGTCATCATACACAGGGTTAAGGTTCAATGTCTCACCATTGATTTCTGCTACGAATCGGTATGTGGCCCTGCAACTCATACGTAAATTGTCCTTTTATTGCCCCGCTTGCGTATCATCCTGCCCTTTGAATCGGTATAGTATTGTTCTGAGCCGTTCTGCCGGATAGCTGACAGGTGCCCTTCCATGCGCTTGGTATCAAAATTGATGCTAGGTGACAGGATAGGTATTTGCTGCGCTGCTTGCCCCATATAGGAAAACTGCCGCTCAAACTGCTGATTGTTTAGGCTGTCAATAATAGCAGGTAGCACCGATCTATACCGGCTTGTCGCTTTGCGGTTAATGACTGCCATCGCCTCTCCGCGTTCTGCCCGCATCTGTGAGCCATGGCCATCGGTGCCAATGAAAATGTCGTTGCCGCTTTCGTGGCTGCCGCCGTAGTCCAGGAACTCCAAACCGCCATCCCGGAAGATTTTAGCAGCTTGAAAGGCTTTGATTTTTGCCAGCGCGAAGGAGCCGAACATAGTACCCACTGCTGCGATGTTAAGCGGGAAAGGTACGTCTTTAAGTATCTTCGATGCCGCTGTTATCAGGCTGCTTGCCTGCGTTACTGTATCAATAGCAAGCTGTGCCTTTTGCGCCCGTTCGCGCTGTTTTAGGGCTTCCTCTTGTTGTTGTTCTGCGGCAGCTAGTTCATCCTGTCTTGCTTCGATATTCGCCGCCCGTCCTTGTTCGGCTGCTTCAATTTCTGCCTGTAATGCTCTTTTCGCTGCATCAGTTTCACGGCTTGCAGCTTGCACTGCTGCATCAGCCGCTTGTATCCTCGCCTGAGTAAGCTCATTCAGTTTGCCTTTTGCGAAATTAACGCCTTTGTTCAATTCTTCCTGTTCCTTGTCGCCGAAGCTAAGCGCTGAGAACAGCCCGCCGTCTTCGCTAACTGCTGTAAAGTCAAATTGCAGGTCTTCTTCGTCTACGATGTCATCAATCTTCATCGCTTGCACTTCACCCCGTGCTGCTGCGGCTGATTCATTGACTGCTTCTGCTAGGTCGCGTTCTGTTTCTATTAAGTCCTGAGTAGCTGTACGCCTGTCCCTGATAATCTCCAATAGCCTGCCCTCTACTATCTCAGACAATCCTAGCGCCCTGATTTTGTTGTTTAGGGTTACAGCATCGCTTGTATTGATAAGGTCGTTAGCATCTACCTGCCTACCTGCAAATTCTTCAATAATGCCAATTTGCGCATTAAACGAATTATCAGCTAGTCTTTTTGTTTCTTCTAATAGTTTTTGCCGCTCGCTAAAAGTTCTCGTTTCATCAGCAATAATGCGCTCATTGATGGTCTTCTGATTGTCAAAGCCATCGATAAGAATGTCTAAATCCCTTTCCAGCCTGTCCTGTACTAACTCCCTGCGTGTTTTCTCATTTTCCTGCACAGTCAGGGTATAGTCACGTTCAGCTCCTTTTAGCTCGACAAAAGCCTGTAATTGCTGATCTAACAGGTCTTCAACGTCCATACCCTGTTGCCTGCGCAAAGCTATTTCTTTGTTGATTAGCCCAAGATTGCTTTGTGCTATCTGTAATTCAAGTGCTGCCCGCTGTTCGTTCGCTTCTCGTGCCGCCTCTGCTGCTGCTTCACGCTCTTTGAAAGACCTGGTGGTATCATCAGCAATGATCTGCAATTTGCCTTCCTCTGTTATGATAGATTGCAGCGCCTTTTCTAGCTCCCTGTTTTGCCGAATGGTGCCACGCCGAGCATCAGCAAGGTCAATATAAGCCTGTGTTTGCCTAAATATCTCCTCTGTGACTTTGTTAACACCTTCCGCAAAATCTTCCTGCTGTTCTTTGTCAAGCCCTGTACTCATTTGTACAATAGCAGTTGCCGCATCCTGTGCCGCTTTCTGGATGCTCGGCAAATCTCTGTCCCATATACCCTTTAGCCCGCTGCCTACTGCCTCAAATAAGTCAATAAGCCCCTCAAAGCGGTTGACAATATTCTCCTTCAGCGCTGCCCAGAGGTTTTCAATAGCGCCGATTGGGTCATTGAACGCATCCACCGCAACATCAACGAACGTATCAACAAAGCCGACAAGCACAGACATAACGCCGCTCAGCGCACCAGAGGCTTTCTCCATCAACCTCGCACCGCGCTCAGTCTTTGTGAATGCTGCAAACAGCCCGGATATAGCGCCGACAAGCAAGCCAATCACAGCAAGTAAGGGTGTTTTGCTTACCATGTCCATTGCAGCACCGAAGCCTGTTGTTTCCTTGATTGCCTCTACTACCGATTCCTTGTAATTACCGACGTTGAGCGCTGTTTTGCCTGTCTCCTTTTGCAGGCGCTTCATCTCTTCGTATATCTCTGCTGTCTTGGTGACAAGCCCCTCGCTCGCTTCTGCTGCATCGCGCTGCGCCTGCGTCATCTCATTTAGGCGCTGCTTGTTCAGGCTGTATTGAGCCGACAGGGCGTTGTAGCTGCCCTTTGCTGCATTGGCTGCTTTAATCTCTAGTGTTGCCTGCCTGGTGTTTTTCTTGCGTTCTTCACGCAGCTTGATAAGTTCCTTTTCCTGTTCGCGGTATTCGCGGGTAAGCTTTTCCTTTTCTTTAGCCAGCCGGTCAGCTGCTTTGGTGGCTTCTGTAATCTGCTTGCGCCCATCCTCCTGCGCAACGTTGGCGGTCTTGATACTGTCGGCATACTTCTTAGCAACCTTTTGTACCTGCTCTATCTGCTGCCCCAAACGCCCTAACTCTTCGATTGCGCGAGTTATCGCACCATCGTCAACGTATATGTCTGAAGCCTTAATTGGATTTGCCATATTGCCTATTGATAGGGGCAAGCATAGGTGAGTGGTGGCAAGATACGAAAATACACGGAATGATGCTGTTAAATGTTAAAATTTGCGTTTCTGTCAAAAATAATTAGGGTTTTACTTGACATAAGCACAAAAGCGCTGTATATTTGTATCATAAGAAAACAACAAAACAATTAGACAATGACAACTTACAACGAAATCAAAGAAGCAGTAAAAGCCAAGTACGGAAAAGCAGAAGGCAAATTCCTAGTTAACGCTACAGGTGTTTGGCTCGAAGACGGTGTAATTGAAATAGATACAGTTGATGCTGGGTTTCAATCTATGTTTTATCAAGGAATCACTACTGATGTAACAATTCCTATTATCAAAGCTGAGACAGACGAAGCTGCTGAAGCTAAATTAGAAGCAAAATTAAAGGAGCTTTTCCCTGAAGCTGATACAGTAATGACTAATATTATGTAGTCAATTTAATCGCACCCAATGGGAATGACAAAAGAGCAACTCCAATCAGAAATATCAAGCCGCTTCGCCTCTAACAGCGACTTTATCAGCGCATTCAACGCGCTAGGTGGTAGCCTTTCGCTTGATGTGATTAGCCATCAGCTTGCTGGCCGCAGAGGATTGAGCAAGATGGCTCAGGCGGCTTACACATTTTTCTTCAAGCTGTACGATCAGCAATAACACTATCAACAACCAAGCGCCCTGCAACCGTGGGGCGCTTACTTTTTCCGCTCCTGCGCCTTCTTCTTAACCGCCTCCAACGTCCTGAAAAATTCAAGCACTGTCATGATCTTCGGGTCTTTGGTCACGTGCTGCTGCATCGCAATGCACACGTCTTCAAAGCTCACTACTGTTTTGGCTTCAACGCCGTTCGGCCCCCAAAACTGTTGAGGTGCTGTAGAGGACAATAGCTGCCCATCTAACGTATCAATTTGGGTTTGTTCTACTTCTTTGCCGGTAATCTGCTCAAGCATCAGCAATGCACGCTGTTTGAGCTTCAGGTATTGCTGTTTGACTTTGCCGGATTCTTTTTGTGCCGGGAAATAAAGCTCCATTTCCCCATCCACTTTTTTTTTACCGATTCAATTGCAGCACGAACAACGCCTACAGTCAGCCCTTTTTTGTTCAGGCGCTGCAAGACCTCCCGTGCGCTTGCCTCATCGCTTATGCGCACCTCTTCGCCGTTAATCGAATGAATAAGCGCTGCAAAAGATAGCATCTCCGGGTTACTGTTCTCAATTACAAACGCCATGCTTTGGCGCATGTTATCAAGCTCTCTAAGGGCATTTTCCTGTTGATTATGCTTAATAAATTGCCTTGCACGCAATAAACGGCGGTCTACATCTTCAATCGTGCCCCCTATGCCTGCATCAATAGCAGCATACAAATTGAATCGGTGGAAGACGGTAATAGGCATCGTCTCTATGCTGTCATATAGTTTGACGGACTGCCCGTTTATTCTCAGTGTTTGCATCAAGGGCAGTTTTGAAAGTAGTTGATAGATAGGTCAACACGCAAAGCGCCAAACGGCTTCATCAGGAATTGGTGGTCAATCTCCCAATAGTCATAATCCTGGTATATGCCCGGTGCAGTATCAAGGAACCTTACCGGCTTGATTTGAGCAGTAGAAAACGCGGTCTGTGCAAAGAAGTCAAGCACATCAGACTTTACTCGCTCAATAGTGCTGCTCTGCCACTCTGTAGGGTATAAGTCCCGGTAGTTGAAAAAGAAGACCAGCCCCACTTCGGTCTGCACCTGAGAGCGTGCGCGGTGATAGTCAATAGTGTCTGTACCCCCGGTATCTAGGTAGCTGTGGTTCTTCAGGTGCGCATCAGGCAGCAGGTTAACGTATTCTTTGCCGCTTACCTGCACTGCCGGGAAGCGTAGCTCTCTGCCGTCAGCATCGCGCTTTACCCTTCGCTCTGCTATCAGGTAGGCGTTCGTCAGCCAGTCAAAGTGCGCTAACAGCTTTGTGCGCAACTCAATAGCTACGTTCTCGAATAGCTTAGGCGTCTGAGGGATGTACGCCGGATGGTTCGCGGGCCTGCTCATGATAGGATGAATTTTCTAAAATCGTTCTGTAGCTTAGGGAGCAAAAAACGGTTCAGCACTGTCAGGCTGTCATCAGATAAGCCTAATATTTGCGGGCTGTACTTGCGCACCAGATCTGGTGTTTTCGGGTCGTTCGCTACCAGCTTAAATTCTGTTGCTTGCCACTGCACGCCGACGGAGCGGTGAAAAGCGCCGGTGTCCCGGAGCGTTACTCTGTTAGTAGGCTGCCCGGTCTGGCTTTTGATTGCCTTAGTGAATGCGGTGTAAGGTGGGGTAATAGCTGCCCCATCTGCCCGTTCGCCTTTGTTGAACATCTGCTCATCGGTGTTCAAACGCTCAATGGTCGGCTGCTCGGTTTTCGCAACGACAATAACCCGCTTGGCCGCATCGCGCTGCCACTGCTGTAAGGACTTGGTGATATTGTCGAGGGATTTAATCATATAGTAGTATATTTAACCCCCCTCCTTCTACACGGCAAACAATGCTTATCCAACTGCCCGGTATCAAGGCTAACGCTTTGCCGGGCTTTTTCTATCTTATGCAGCAGCCCCATCGGGCGCGGGCCTGCACTATCGCCGT
>Ga0208898_1002259_pt1 | contig 11895 bp, 11 predicted proteins | sample VirMetDEL_Mar_4_FD_184513 | JGI IMG/M metagenome (GOLD analysis project Ga0208898, IMG submission 184513) | Aqueous microbial communities from the Delaware River and Bay under freshwater to marine salinity gradient to study organic matter... | ecosystem: Environmental > Aquatic > Marine >...
CTGCTGTTAACACTGTAATTTATTATTCTAATAATTATAACTTAGAAGTTAGAATGCAATCTGAAGATCGTGCGCATCGTATGGGACAGAAGGGTACTGTTGTTTATATTGATATAGTTGCTAAAGGCACACTTGATGAAGCGATTATGAAGTCTTTAACTAGCAAAGGTCAGATAGCGGCTAAAACTTTAGGTGAAGAGGATCTAAGATCCTGGTTGTTGTAATTTATTAAATTGCTCTACTCTTTCTAAAAATTTATCACCATATTCTTTTAATTGAGGTTCTGAGAGCTTAAATTCTTGATATTGTAGGTCTCTAGTACAAATAGCTATTACCCCCTGCTCTATGGGGCCGTAATTCGCAGTATGGGCTAAATAATAGGCACCCAGCTGTAGTTTATAATCTTCTACCCATTCCTCTTTTTTAGGTCTATTTGATTGTTTCCAGTCAATAATACTAGGCTTACCATAAGCAACTGCAGTCAAATCACAAGTTCCTGCATATTTATTTTGATATTCTAGACTTATTTCATTGCCCCATACTTCATCTATTTTAATATTATCTAATATAGTTTTAGCCATCATTCTAGGTTTGGTTCCCTCTTCCATGGCGTTGTAGTAGCCTTGACCATTTAAAGTATATTCTAGTACCTGGTGCATTTCAGTTCCGATGGTGCTAGCTTGTCTCATAATTCTATCAGCCTCTACATCTCCAACTTTTCTTCTCCAGTTATCTAAAAAAGCTCTATCCTTAGTTGCACTAAGAATGGTAGTTACACTGGGTACTTTGATATTATCTACCAAGTATTTTCTACCTGTTGTATCTGAAAATCTATTATAATGTTTGTAGGGATATTTTTTTACTAACTTCATTAGAAGTTAATACTTAAAAATGTTGTGAAAGTACAGCTAAAAGTATAGCACCTAGTCCACCAATAATCCATTTTTCTAATCTCATAATTCTAGTTTCCATTCTTTCAATTCTTTGAAATGTTTGTTTCTGCATGATTCGACAGATCTTCTCATGATATTCAATTCTGTCCATTGCAGTTTTTCTAGGCATTATACTTGTCCTTGTCTTCTAGCAGCAATTAATGCGCTGGTTGGATCGTTAGGGAATAGAGCCTGTACTTGTTGTGGTGTCACTTGTCCGGTAGCCGGTGCCCCTTGTACTTGAGGCATTTGTACCTGTGGTTGGTTAACGACAGGTTCTTCATCACCTACTTCTAATTTGTTTTGCTGTGAAGCAGGTAAAAAGATTGAATTAAATTGTGACTGTGCTTGCAGGCCACCTCTAATAAAGTTTTCTTCTTCTGCTTGTTCTTCTTCTTTAGGAACTTGCATTACTTCCTCATCATACATTTTATTAATAGTTTGCATTGGAATATTTTCTGCATTCTTACCATAATTAGGTTTAATCATTTCTACATCTTTAGAATTTAAATAATCAGTGATTGCTTTCAAATCTATGTTTTTAGGATCTACTGGTTTAAAATCATCATCATCACCAAAAGCTTTATTCATAAATCTTGCAAACGCTTCTCTCTTAGTTCTTAGACCTGCAAGATAAGCTTTAGGAGTAATTAAACCTGCTTGCGTTGTACCAAAAGCTTTACCACCTTTTAAAATAGCCTCTACTTCTTTTGGTGTTAATACATCATTAATTTGTCTTAATAGATATGGATCAGATAAAATCTTACCAGCTCTTAATGCTGTAGCAAATAAAACAAATGGTGCGAATATACTTCCTGCTGCAGAACCACCAAAACCAAGTGCTATACCAGCTAAAGAACTTGCACCACCTAAAGTTAATCTTCTTTGAATGAATGATGATGAATTAGTAATTGGTACATCAGTTAATCTTTTTGTATATTCAACAAAGTTTTGTAAATGACCTAAAGCATCAGCACCTTTTTGACCACCTCCATACATTTCTTCAATAAATTTATATACATCCATTGTTGGATCATCTAATCCAAGTATATCTCTAAACTTTGTACCATCAAAATCTCTGTAATCATCAGGACCAAATCGAATACTAGTTATATCCTCTAAACCATCTGCTGACAGTCTTGAAGATATCTCTCCACCTTGACTTCTTAATGCATTTTTAGTTCCAACATTTGCCATAGACTCATAAATATCTTCAACTCCATTTTGAAATCTAGCATCAGCTTCTAAAGATCTAAAAGCACCATTTTCAAAAGGTGCACTAAATGGAACTCTTGTCTTACCAAAAATACCTGCATTAATAGGTTTACTTCTAAAAGAAGACATATAAGCATTGTGCATGAATCTAGCTATTGATGCATCATATAATTTTTTACCAGCTTCTGAATAACCTGCAAATCCTTGTTCAGCACCAATCATCTTTCTAAACTCTTGTAAAGCTGCAGGACTTCTTGATTTAAATACTGCAGTTTGAATTTTTTGAAACAATTGATCTTTTGGTAATACAGCAGCTCCAGGAATATTAAATAAAGTTTTTTGAGTAAATAAAGATTTATCGAACTTAGATAAAGCACCTATTGCAGTTGTTCCTTCTTTACCTGTATAAAATTTCATAATTCTTGAGAAAACTTCATTTGCATTTTTTAATGAAGAATGCATTTTTGAACCTGCATTAATAATAGTTTCTAAAGTGTCCTTTCCTTGTTGTGTTTTAGCTACCTTAGCGGCAGCTCTAGCAGTTAACTCATCGGTAATTGATATATTTTCTTGTAGAACTTTTTGTTCAGCTTCTTTTAATACTGCAGCTCTAGCTAATTCATCTGTAGGTAAAGCTTTACCAGATTCTATTACTTTAGAAGCAGCTAATTCTGGAAGCAAAATTTGCTTTACATCTCCTCCACCAATTTCAATCATTCTTTGTTGTATTTCTTTATTTTGTAATAAAGAACTAGTGTTTAATTCTTTTAAAAATCCATGGGCATCTTTTTCTAAAGCTTCTCTAATCGATGCAACAGATCTATTAACTGTTTGATATTTAGTTTGTTCTAATGCTTGGTTAAGCATCATAGTCATACCTTTATATTGATTAAAGGTAATTGGACCACCCCTTGCAACTCCGTTTGCAAAAGAAAAGAATTGAGCTAATGGATCTTCCATACCAGTTAACTCTTGTATTGTTTTAAAGTTAAATCTTTGACCTTCTGCAGCACTAAATGCTCTTTGTAAATCAGGAAACTGAGCTGAGTTTTGTCTTAAAAAATCTTCAGTAGCTTTTAATGTTTGATTTAATTTTAAAATAGCTGGATCACCTGCTACAGTGTTTAATCCAAAAAATTCATCGTAAGCTTCATCTATAGTTCTTACATTTTTTTTAAATGTTTCTACCGCTTGATTATAAAGTTTTTGTGATAAAAAAGAATGAGTATAAATAGGTGCAATGGTTGCAACATTTGAATCTAAATAACCTTTAGAAAAAACTTTTTCTGCAGATAACATTCGTCTATCCATTATTCTAGAAATATAAGGGAACACCCCGATTGTTTTAAAATAAGATTGACCTAAACCAGATAAAGGACCATCTCTCATAGCTGCAAGTAATGGTATTTCATAACCATTATCTCTTGCAAACTTTGCAATTTCTTTTTGATAAGCTCCTGTTGTACCAAAAGCATAATTTAAAAATTTACCAGATGCCATTAATAAAGGTGTTAAAGCTGCTGCACCAAAATTAAACAGTGCTGCGTTCTTAGCTTCGACCATAGCTCTATCTATGATGTTTAATTTTTCCATTTTTTGTTCAGGAAGGTTTCCTAAATCTTCTAATAATCCATCCATTAATGCAGGACCTATTGATTTATTCATTAAATCATATGCAATAGAACCACCCCCTGCTCCAACTGTACCTGCAGCTGCTACAGCTAGTTCACCCATTCCTAAAGGACTATTAACAACTCTTTGGGGTAAATCTAAAGTTCTACCTGCTAATCTAAGTGCACCACCTAAAAATCTATATCGTCCTGGTAGTTTATTTGCTAGGTTTTCAAAAAAGAATTTTCTACCTTGTGTAAGTTTTAAATTTTGCATTCCAGTTTTTTTATATGCGTTTGCTATATGATCTCTCATATAGTTTGCTGCCATAAAAGATGCAGATAAGTCTCCTGCAATTACAGCAGAACTTCTACCTGATAATAAAAAATCACCACCAGGAATTCCACTATCATCCATACCAAGATAAGCAGCTAAAGGATCTTTTCTAACTGTTTCTGCTTTTGCTAAATCTTCTCTTGCAGCTACTCTTTCTTTATAAATATCTTTTAAGGGTTTTGATTTAATTATTTCAGATTTAATAAGTTTATCAATTGCTCTTAATTGTAATGGATTAAGTGTTTCAGGTGCAAAAGTATTATCATCAATACTTTTTTGTATTCCTGATACAAACTCTTGTTGCTCTTTACTTAGCTCCGCCATTACTGGTTAACTCCCATTAAGAAATCTAAAGCACTCATATCTGTTTCAAATGCTTGAGGAGATGTTCCTTGAATAATTTTTCCTGTACCAAAACTATTTAAAATTCCATTAATGTCATTATTAGTGTAACCTAATGTGTAGAATTTATTTCTTCTTAATCTATTTTTCTCTTGTACAAGACCAAGTAACTCTTCATATTTTTGAACAATCTTAGCATCTGGTTCTACTCCTAAGAAGCCAGTTAATTCTTCAATTAAATCTAAGTCTCTGTTTGTTAATCTGTCTTTATCTTTTAATGCATTAGCAAGTGTATAAGTTAAAGTTCTTGCATTAACTTTTAATTTACCAAGTATCTCTGAAGCGTTTGGATTACCTGCTAAGAATTTTTGTGTTTTACTTTCAAATTTTCCTAAAACTTTATCAGCTCTTTTTTGTAAATCTGCAAATTCTTTATCTGATAAATCACCTTGAGACATACTGAAATCTGCTGACACAGAACCAACCAAACCATCTTTAATCTCAGCTGGTAAGTTTTTAAGAACTTCAGCAAATCCTATAATAACTCCAGATCCCCCAATTGCTTTTCTACCTGCATCCGTAGACATTAAAGCAATTTGTTCTTTTAAAATATCTTCAGATAATTGACCATCAGCTATTAGTCTAATATTATCCATGTAAGCTGAAGAATCTTGTTGTTTGTAGAATTGACCAGCATCTGGTGCTACAGGGACATATTCAGAACCATTGTAAACTAATACTTCACTAGTATCTCTATTTATTTTTGCTTCATAGAATTGACCACCAATTTCAAATGATCCTAAATCAAATTTACCATCTTTTAAAGCATCGTTTCTTAATTTAAGAAGATCAGTGTTGTAACTTAAAACACTTGAAGCCCAATCTCTGTAGGCTTCATCATTTTTCATTTTAACTAAAATTTGTGCATCTAATGCAGGACCTAAAGCTTGACCAAATACTTCTGCAGCTCCTGCTAAACCACCTTTCATTGTTTGACCTGAAAGTAAACCAGCAGCAAGTTTTAATAAAAATACTTTATTAGGATCTGTTTGAGTTTGTCTTGGATCTGCTCTTAAATATTGTGATAAATCTATATTACCTGCTGCAATTTTTTTCGCAGCATCGATCTCAGGATCTCCTGTAACTTGATTTGTTGAATTACCACCAGTTCCAGTAGCTCCAGTTTTTTTACCTTGTTCTGATGTATTTCCATTAGTAGCTTTCTTTTTAATTTCTTCCTCAGTTTTAGCTATTTTAATTGACTCTGGGTGATTAGGGTCTCCCATTTTATTATCTACTTTAGAATATACGTCATCATTTGTAGATGCAGCATCAATCTCTTCTGGTTTTAATTTACCTTCTGTAACTGCAACTGCTATGTTAGATGCTCTAAATGGATCTATATCTTTTTGAACTGCTAAAGCGTTTCTTAATTCTATCTGTGCTAAATCTAATTGTTGTTTATCGTAAGCAGCTTGTTGATCTACTTGCATCATATCATCTGGAGACATTGATGCTACGTCATAGTTCATATTAAATCTTTTTTCTTGTTCTCTTACATTATTAACAAGTTGGTCTACATCTTGATAATATCTTCCGTAAGTTTTTGAAGCATCAAAGTAATTTCTCATTTCTCCTGCAACTCTTTGTTCGTATGATTGACTACCAGGAGGGCCTTCAGGTTTTTTATCTAAACCACCAGCAGCAACATTTCTAGCAGAAGATACTGAAAGTATAGCTTTACCTATATCACTTTTTCTAAAATCTGTTATTGGTCTTCCACCTCTACCAACTAAATCTCTATTAAAAATGTCCATAGCTTTCTTCACAGGAATATTGTTAGCTCTAGCATAATCCTCTACCATTTTTCTTTCATCAAAATATGATTTAGTTCCACCACCAAGCATCAATGCACCACCTATGCCAATAGCTGATATAGGATTTGTTGCAGCTAATCTTGAACCTGTTGTAAGCATTCTTCCAACAGTTTGTGCTGTTTTACCTTTTGCTAATGATAAAGGTAATCCTGCAAGTTCAGAATAATAAGCAGCGTTTACCAAAGGGTCAGGAACACCCCCTGCTCTTGCACCTTCATATAATGCAGTGATTCCTAACAACCCACTACCAAATCCTTTTAAACCTCTTCCTATTTTTGCTTTTCCATAATCAGTTAAATAACTTCCAGATTTTGGATCATAAAAAAATGATTTACCTTTAGGTCCTTGATATTCTGTAGGTATCATTGAGTAAGGTCCTTGAGCTGGCATCGGGCCTTGTTGCATCATCGGGCCTTGTTGAATATATTTACCAACTTTTGCTTTAATAGGTTTTAAAACACCTCTACGAAGTGCCTCTCTTCTAAACATAGGTCTGTTTAAAACTTTATTCATTTAAACTCCTATACTGTTGTTCCCGCTGGTTTTGCTCCTGAAAAAGCAGCGTACGCTCCTATACCCGTTCCTAATGCTTGTGCCATTGGGCTTGTGCTTGGAGCAGTTCCCATTGTTATACCTGATTGAGTTTTAGGTCCTGCTGCATACAAGTTAGCTAAGAACTCTGCTCTTTGATAAGGTTCGTAAGCTTGTTGTAATTGATTTTGTCTCTGAGCATCAAGCGCTTGCTGTGCTAATTGTCTTTGTAATCCACCAGCAGCCATTAACTGATTTATGTCTCCCTGAGCCATTTGTTGTTGTAAACCACCCATTTGACCTAATTGTTGACCAGCTGCTAAACCAACTTGTTGTTGTCTTTGTGCAGCACCTAATGCAGTTTGAAATCCTGAAGCCAAAGATTGACCAATATTAGATAATGTTCGTCCTTGAAGTTCTGCTTGTTGAACACCTTCTCTACCTCCACCAAAAGCACCTGCTCCAACAGCTTGTGCACCTAATTGGTTCTGCATCATTTGACCTTGTCTTGCAATTTCATTAGTAACGTATTGTTGATATGGATTTAAATATTGACTAATTTGTTGTTGTCCAACAGGTGCTGCTGCACCAAGAATTTGTTGAATACCTTGCCCTACAGTCCCTGCTCCCACTCCAGTTTGTCCGGCAGCCGTTATCCCTTGTTGTTCTAAAGCTGATAAAGGAGAAACTTGAATATCAGGTAAGTCAATTTCTTTTTGCGCTATACCACGCGCAATATCCATCAATTCTATCTTACGTTCTTCAATACCAGGAGCTTCTCTAACAAACGATGTTTGTGTACTAGGTGTTGCAGCAGGTTTAGGTGAAAAAAAACTCATATTATATCCATTTCTCTAGTTGTACATGTTTCTTTTTCCATCCCCATTTTTTGGAAACTTTTTCCCAACCAGGTCTGGCCATGATACTTAGTCGTTTACATTTATTCAATTGTGCAAATTCAGTTACATTTTGTATTAAAGAATCTTCCCACAAATCTCTTCTTTTGCCTGTGCAAATAATTATTTCATATTGATTGTAATTAGGCATAACACCAATACGACCAATACAAATACCAAAAACTTTATTTTCTTCAGATTCATCTGAACCAAACATAATCCAACATTGCATTAAGTCTTTCTTTAATTCTTGAAATACCCAAGAAGAATCAGCATATTTACCAGAAAACACTAATGCTTCAGCAACCATAAATTCAGCAAGTGGCCAAAATCTTTCAATATCTTTTGGCTCGATTGGTAAAATACTTACTAATGGTTTAATTTGCTTTTTGTTTGCTGTTGCCATTTTTCTCCTTCAATAAATCAAATACTCTTTTGTATCTTTTTTGTTGTTCATAGAAGTATTGGGCACCTTTTTCTCGCATATCTTTCATGCTATTTGGATTTGCTCCAGCTATGATACCAGCACCTAATACTCCATCTGCTCTTGTTACAAACTCTCCGTCTGCTAATTGAGCTAACATTGTATCTTCGTCTTTGTCTCCGTTTCCAGATCCGTCCTCTACATAACCTCTTGCTCTAACATAATTGTTAGCGTCATCTTCGTCATGAGAAACTTTTGATGGAAGATAGTTAATACCACCTTCATTAAATTTTTTTATCTCTGCTAATCCACCAGTTCTTAATCTTGTTTTCATTAAACTATAAGGACCCATTGTTGGTTGTCCTCTTCCTTGTTCTTCAGGTGCATAAACTTGTTCATATTCTTTTTCCTGTCCAGTAACTGGATCTATGTAACCAAATTTAGGTCTTTGTTTTCGTAATTCTAAATAACTCATATTGTAACCAGGCATATACACATCTGTTGGTGCTGGATCAAAAGCACCTAGTGCGTAAGGAACAATAGCTGCTAAACCCGCAGCTTTCATTGGATCGATTTTATTAGTCTCTTTATTTTTTAAAAGAATATCCATTACCGATCTACCTTCAGACTCTTTACCAAAAGCAGGGTTAGCAATTAATTCTCCTGTTTTTTCTTCTACACCTAAATATTTCGGAACTCCTGCTGACGCTGCAGTTTTAATACCTAGTCTGGTAGCTATATCTCCACCCATACCTGTTTGTGTAAAACTTGGTACAAAGTTTTTTGCTCCTATTTGTCCAAAGCCAGCATTTTGTGCAAAACCCCCAAGTTGTCCTAAATTATAACCTGAGTATGCACCAATTGCTCCACCAAGTAATCTGCCTAATCCAGAAGCGCCAGATTCTTTAGCTCCTCTATATCCTCTATAACCACCCAAAGCTGCTAGTGCATACGGTAAAAATTGTAGCATTTATAAATGTTCTCCTTTAAAGATCTTTAAATATAGAATAATACCATTTTACTTTGGTATTATCAACTCATCTGCAAAGCGTCCCTCATAAGAATGTTCACCAATATGGACAATAGGATGGTCAATATATGCATGACATTTACCGCCTATATCTTTCCATAATTTACAGAAAGAAAAATCCTCTCCCATATAGGTTTTGCTTACTGGATCGTGAATGCAATCAAAGAAATTCCATAGGTTAGGTCTATCTACATATTCGCCATTTATAACTGTTTTTTGTTTTATATATTTATCAGGGTATTCTTTTATCATCTTTTCAATAACACTTCTTTTAATCATCATGCACCCAGTTGGACTATGAGTTACTTCCATAACACCTTTATCCACAACAATATCATTATGATCTTCAACACGCATTGGATAAGTATTAAATGATTTTTTTAGATCATTTACATTTTTAATTTTACCCTCATTAATTCTACCCATAGCTTTATCCCAACGGATGGTTTTTAATGGGTAAGGTATAGATATTACATCTTTATCTCTTTTTATCATTTCAAATATGGATTCAGCATGGAAATAAATATCAGAATCAATAAACAATAAATGTGTATAATTACTATCTAGAAAAGCTGCTACACAAAGATTTCTACCTTGTGTAACTAAAGATGATTTTAATAATTGAAAAGTGACATCTACATTTTTTTCTAACGCCATTTTTTGTAATTCAAGTAAAGCTTGTGTGTAGTGAATAGAACATTCGCTGTGAACTGGAGTTGCAACAAATATAGAGTAATCTGCTTTTTTTCTATTTTGTCCGGTGGCCGGTTTCCATAGTGGAGTAATATTTTTTTCGTAGGGTTGTGGAGCTACTTTTAGTTCTTTTAATGTTTGATAAGTGTCTGCGTTAACGTATGTTTTACTTTCGCTCACTAAGGGCTCCTTGTAAAAAACTAGTCCATTCCATTCCCTTTTTTTGCCAATTATAAAATCGTTTATAAAACTTTTGTTGCTCTTCTAAATGATCTTGAATAAAATCTTCATGCAAATACCCTGCTGCAATTTCAATCGCTGCTGCCGTATCTCTAGCCATGGCTTCGTAATTAGTATTGTAAGTAACATACACTGGCCATTCTGCACAAGTTTCATATAAAGCACCAAAGTTATTTGTAATGACATGAACTCCCGCAGCGAGTGCCTCTAATGCAGATACACAAGATGTTTCTTCAAAGATACTTGGGTAAACATATAAATCATAATCCGTCATATGTTCTAAAATATATTCATTAGGTTTATAACCTATGTAATTCACATTTGGTAATTGTTGAGCTTGTTCATATAAAGGTTTGAATTGTTCATCATTGTGTTGTTTAAACGCATCTCCATAAACTTGAGTAGAACTATAGACATCTAATGTAATGTTAGGGTTTTTAACTTCTTGCATTGCTCTTAATACAACATTTAATCCTCTCCATGGTGTATTGTGGTGTAGTATTTTTATAGGTTCACCTTGTTTATATATTTTTCTTTTTGGAAAATTGTTGGTGCCATTCTTAATCACTACTGATCGCTCAGTTGGTATATCAAAAAAATATCTAAATTTTTCATAGTTCCAATGACTATTAAATACATACCAATCATATTCTTTGTGTCTTGCTTTGTTACCAAAGAACTCTTGAAGGTTTGGTTGATCCCAAGAATTTTTTTGCCAAAGAATATTTAATTTATTTGAATCTAATGGAACTTTACCAGGAATAGAAGTACAAATTTGTACTTGATCTAATAATTCTTTTGGAACATGCTTATACAGCATTTCCATCTGTATTTCTGTAGCACCTCTTGGCTGCATTTTTATTTTTTATTCTTTTGTTTTCGCGCCCATTGTAACTTTAGTAACTTTGATTTCAAGGTCTTGTCTAAAGTCATCCACAGTAGTGTCAGTATTGGGGTCAGCAACATCATTATCAAAATCAGCTTTGCTAGCATATATCTTTCCCGTTCTTTTGTTTTTAATAATTTCTTTTGCTTCCGCAGGTATTTTAACTAATTCACTCATAATTATCTTCCTTGTCTGTTATATTTCTTATAGCTTCTTTTTTCATTTTTGTTAAGTCTTTTTTTATGACGCCCTGGCCGCTTAGGGGGTTTTGGTCTTGGGACATAATGTACAAATTTTTGTTTAGCCATTTTGATCGGATCTATTTATTTCTAGTATAGATACCACAGCAGTCACACCTGTGCTAGTGCTGGACTCAAGATTTAATATATCACTCTCCTCAAGAATAATTGGGCCTTTAGCTATATTGCATATAGTGGGACCAGATATGGATGCATAAGCTATTTGTATTGTAGAGGTATTAGATGCATCCGTGATACTTGCTTTTAGAATTTTACTACCAGATTCATTTGTTACTTGTATATTCTGTATGATTGCTCTCGAATTAGATGGAGAGGTATACACAGCTATCGCTGATGTAGTAGTCGGTGCATAGAATGCGTTTTTATAAATATTAGCCATTTAATATATATACTCCTTCAAATGATGCAGATACCCCTGCTGTTGCTGATGCAGAAGATGTAACTGCTCTACATTGTAAATCTGTTTTTTCTGTAAACACAATTGGATAATCAAAATCTAAAGTTAATTGATTTGATTGAACTGTTTGAATAACTGTTGTTCTAAATAGTGAAGTTGCTAAATCAGCATCTGGTCTAACATTTAATTTTACTGTTGCGTAAGTATTAGCAGAAGATAAGGCTA
>Ga0208898_1002260_pt1 | contig 11894 bp, 17 predicted proteins | sample VirMetDEL_Mar_4_FD_184513 | JGI IMG/M metagenome (GOLD analysis project Ga0208898, IMG submission 184513) | Aqueous microbial communities from the Delaware River and Bay under freshwater to marine salinity gradient to study organic matter... | ecosystem: Environmental > Aquatic > Marine >...
CATGGTTTTTTTCGTGCGTGGTGATCGCGCAATGAGACGGGATGAAATAAAGCCCGTCATCAGCACAGACATTTGCCCAGACTTCAATTTTGCCAAGCTCTTTCTCTGTGCATGTTGGGGCCAGTAGGATTTCAAACTTCTCAGTCAGCATAACCGTGCTCCGCAGTGTCTCCAAAGTAAAAGGGAGGGGCCACCTGTGTTGGAGAAAAAAGGCAGCCCCTCAGTTGCACCGCAGCGCCCCGCATCACTGACGGCGCAGAACGGCGATCACATCTGGGTCAAGGGAGGAAAGTGGAGCGGGAGGAACGCCGCTCCGTGATGTGATATGTGAATAATATTCAGCCAAATTGAATTTGGCAAGCAGAAAAATTCAGCGCAACTGTATTTTTCCACAGCTTCGCAACGCAACTGCTGGATCGTCGTGAAATGTCAGAGGCTTAACGGCTAAATTGAGTGTCAATTAATTTATTGATTGCGCATCTCTTGATAGCGAGGTCGAAGCTTAGCGGCCTGATATAAAGAGTGTGCCAGGTCATATTTAAGGCTCCCGTGATCCCCCGCGAGCACCCAATTGGGATCAAGCTGGTAAGCATCGCAGATAGACCACAAAGCAGTGATCGACGGGTAGTTCTTGCCTTTTTCAATCATGTTGTAAGTGTTCGCGGCGATAGACGCGCGATTTGCAAATTCTTTTTGATTGAACCCTAAAACTTCACGCGTTAGCCGCAGTCGGTCTCCGACCGCCTTAGCGCTGCGCCCGCCAAAAATCTCATCATTGTCGCCATCAGCTGACATTACAACCCCTAAGCATAAAGGTTGTGTGTATGACGAAAATGGAGGCTTGTCTGTTCAATGATACTGAATTATGTTGCACGAATGATGAACCTTAATCAGCTGAAAACCCTCAACGAGGTCGTTAAGGCCTTGGGTGGCAACCGCGAGGCTGCCGTCTTTTGGGGCATCAGCGAGCAGCAAGTGTGCAACATGAAAAAGGACGGAAAGCTTCTTAGGCATCATCAATTTGAGACGGATATGTATCTGAGGTCAAAGGGATACTCGATTGATCATGAGGCAGTGTTTGGAAGCTCTCTCAGACTGTTAAAAGAGAAGCTGAGGGAACGGCAGTATGCAGGGATTGCTTGCAGCTCAGGTCGATCCAAAACTAGTGAAATGACGACTGCGGCATAGGACAAAGCCTGCCTGGCTTCCCTAAACCGGTCGGGTGGTAAGTAAGGTTACGACGCCCGTTTGCGGGCTTTGTCCTGTACCGCAAGCGTAACGAGTGCCCTTCGTATTGCTAGTCCGGGTTGTGGATTCCCCTTTCTGCAACTCGGTAAGGGCAAATAGTCATCCGCGTATTTTGGAAAAGAAAAAGCCCGCCAATGTGCGAAGTCGGCGGGCTTGAACAGATTTTGCAGGTTCTACGGTTTGCGAGGTTGAATATGCAGGACAAAACCGACAAAAACAAGGCTGGGTTTGTAAAAATCCACCGCTCTTTATTCGATAATCCGCTGTTTACGAAATACCCGGAATTCATAGGCCCTTGGGTTTGGATCATTGCCAAGGCAAGATTCAAAGCGAATGGTATTGGCCGCGGCCAATTAGAATTATCGCGCCGTCTGTTGCATAGGCAATTTCCTTATCTAAGCCTTGCAAAATGCCAGCGATTTTTCGATCAGCTAATTGATCAGCAAATGATAAAAATCGATCCGCAACCAGGTCAAAAGGTTAGCATCGTAACCGTCTGTAATTACGAGATTTATCAGAGTTTCGACGCGCCCGCTGATCCGCAAAGTGATCCGCAAAGCCCGAAAATCGATCCGCAAAGTGATCCATCTTCTAAGAATGTTTCTAAGAATGATAAGAAAGATATATCATCTAACGATGATATTTTATTCGCTTTCGATCAATTTAAAAAATTCGCCCAAAAAAACGGTATGCCAGTGCCACGAAAGCTGGAGCCAGAGCGAAAGCGAAAGATTGCTGCGCGATTGAAAAAATTTAAGCGCCAAGGCTGGATCAAAGCGCTGAGAATAGCTGAGCGATGCGACCGGATATTGGAAAACAACTGGTTCACCATCGATTGGTTGAGCCGGAACAATTCCAACATCACCAAAGTTTTGGAAGGCAATTACGAGAACAAGTTGCCAGCAAAGCCCAAAACGCCGGAAGAAATCGCCAATCAGAAGTTTATCGAAAAAATCAAGCGAGAGAGCCAGGACCAACAGCCAGTATTGCCTGCAAACGGTGGGAGTTTGTTGCAGTGAAGTACATGGAAATTGATGTTGAGTTGATTGCTTTGGGTGCTGTCATCGTCAACCACAACCAGATCGACCGGTGGAAGCTGCGAGCAACGGATTTTGCAAACGTCGTCAACCGACATGTGTTTGAGATAGTCGAAGAACATCACCGCCGCGGAGAAAGCATAACACCGGGCATGATTGAGGCCATGGTTGATGCGGACGAAATGGCTGATGACGAGTTTACGGTCCGCCAGCAGATCCGCTTTGCAGTATCGTTCGGAATTCAGCACGCAACGCCGGGAACAGGCGAAAGACTTCGTGAAATCGCGGCAAAGCGAGCCGTCAACCAAGTCGGCTATGATCTTCGACACGGGGCGATAGGTGATCAATCTGCTGAGGCAATGCTTGAAAGCGTCAAGGGCAATCTAGAGCGGATTGTCGACCGCGCATCGGATGACGACAGCTTTGAGATGCTTGGAGATGTTGGCGCAGAGATCGTCCAGGACATCATGGACGGTGTTGTGCCTGAAGAGATATTCACGGGCTCACAGCAGCTCACCCGACGACTTGGAGGTTATCAGCCTGGAGAACTGATCATCATTGCTGGCCGCCCGTCTATGGGCAAGAGCATGGTCGCGCAGTCCCTTGGTTTGCAGATGGCAAAAAAGGGCATCGGCGTTGTAATGTTTAGCCTTGAAATGAGCGCCAAAGAGCTTGGCTATCGCTCGCTGTCGGATCTGATGTGGACTAGTCAAAAGCGCTTGTCATATCAGAACATCAGAAACCGCGACCTTAACGACAATCAAGTCGATCTGCTTGGTCAGGCTGGCGCGCATTTGCGAACGCTGCCTTTCGTTGTGGATGATCGCGCAGGCTTATCCCTGGACGAGATCGGCTTCGAGATCCGCAAGCACAAGCAGCGAATGGCTCGCACGAAAGCTCCGCTTAAAGTCGTCTTTGTTGACCACATCGGGCACGTGAAACCATCAGACCGATACAAGGGAAACAAAACCAATGAGGTTGGCGAAGTTTCGGCGGGATTGCTTAAGCTTGCCAAAGATCTCGACATCACAATCGTAGGCTTGTGCCAGCTCAACAGAGGGCCAGAGAGCCGCGAAGAAAAGCGCCCGTCACTCGCTGATCTGCGTAACTCAGGTGACATTGAGCAAGACGCAAACACAGTAATGTTCGTCTATCGCGATGCCTATTACATCGAGCGCCAGAACTTCGACGATGAACGCGAAAAGAAAGCCGCGTTAGACCAACACCGAAATAAGCTTGAAATCCTCATTGCTAAGAACCGCAGAGGCTCAACCGAGACTGTCCATCTGTTCTGTGATCCCGCGTGCAACGTCATCCGAGATATTGAAAGGCCGCGAGCATGAATTCCTGTTTCACCTGCAAGCACCGCAGCAAAGACTTGAAAAACAATTGGGACCAGGCACCAGCCTACAAGTGCGGAAACGAAAAGAGTTTCAGGCATAACCGTCTGGTGTTGAAAGGGATGATTTGCAGCGAGCATAAGCCCAAAAAATCCTGGAAAGAAAAGGCGGCGTGAGCAGTGAATACTTTCGGAGAAATATTGCTGTTTGTAGCCTTTCTGCTGGTGTGGGTAATGATTGTGGTCCCCGTTGAGCAGCCCAAAATTACAACGAGCATCCGTCAAGTTGGTGTTGGTAAAATCGCATGACATTAGATCTCAAATACATCAGTTCAGCTGAAGTTGACGGCAATCAAGTGTGTTTAGTTGAAAGCTGCCCCCCAATAAGTCCAGGCGAGCAAATCGCCCTGAACGGGGAATTGCACCGCGTCATGAGTTTGGAGCGGGTTATTCGGCCAGGGCCAAATGAGCAAGCTGGTCAATATCGAGTGGTTGCTAAGCCGTTACGATCGTTCCGCAGAAAAACAAAAAAAGCAGTAAGGCCGTTTTGGTGGCGCAAGTTGTGGGGTTAACAGCATGAGAAAGATTGATGCCGAAGAGTTAGCCGCCGCCGATATTTACGGCGCGACGCTTCAGGCGATGAGGGAGCGAAAGAAATGAGCCTTAAGGGCTACGTCATTCGTGACGGAAAAGTCGTCAAAGCAAAATCTCGAAAGTCAGTAAGCCGCCAGATAGCGGAGCGTAAGTCAAAGCGTCAAACAGCAGTCTCTAAAGCACAGGCGCAATTCTATGAGCTTACAGCCAACACCCGAACTTCTCAGACACAGGCCAGACCACGACACACCAAAGCAAAGTAGAGAAAAGAACCGTGAGGCGTTCAAGCTCAATTCGGTTGTCGATCGTCTTCTCCGTAATGGCGATATCACTCGCGCTGAGCACGAAGCAGCTGAAAGGTTCTATCGAGATATTACCAAAGGGATGCACACACCGGGACTGGTTAGCTCATACGGAGAGCGCATGGGCGGCAGCACACCTCTATCACAATTGGCGGCTGCATCAGTTACACCAGCTGAACGGAGAACGTTCCACCACAACGCTGCGCTTGCTGCCTTGCAAGCTATCGATCAGCCTGAACAGCGAAGAATGATCTATAAATGCCTAGTTGAAGAAACACCATTGCATGAGGCTAGCCAGGAAACGTTCAAAGGATCACGAAACGCAGCATCAGGAGCAGGTAAATTCGCGCTCATTTGTGCAATTCGGCAACTAGCCAAACATTACGACGGAAAATATTCAAATGGGGCAGAAAGGTGATTGACCGTGTGCATGCAAATCAGTTAGCGCTTATGTTATCCTGGACAATTTGCGAGAATTCCAATGGACCAGATCAATAAGATCATCGGGCCAATGAGATCGGCTCTGCAAATTATAGCTTATGCCGTCCTTGTTCGGGCTATGCTGAAATAATTCAACGTGAAGTTCATCGACATCAAGGGGGAATGGTGGCAGCTCGCCATCCGCGCTCTGTCAGTTAAATCGCTATGATCTGGGAATTTACGGCAGTCCTCGCATATCCTGAACAGTTCGCAGGCAAGATAGAAAAAGATGTTAGCATCAGCCTTAGACCTATCTACGATCTTGAACAAGACGGGCATTACCCCAAAGGCGCTAGCCGTTTCGTCAAAGAGCAGCCCAAAATGCTTGATAAGTTCGACGAAACCTACGAATCCTATAGGAACTCACGACAAGGCTTACCGCCAAATGATGAGGCTTATGAAGGCGAAGTATAATGCTGCAAGTTGTAACGGCTGGCGCAGGGAAAAAAACAGAGGATGCACCGTACGAAGTCGGATACGGTAAGCCGCCAGCTCAGTACAAGTGGAAACCTGGCCAGTCAGGTAATCCAAGCGGAAAAGCAAAAAGCCCGAAAAAGCTTTCCGCTAAGATACAAGAACAGTCAGACAAGCTCATTGATACCCTGATGAAAATCGCAACATCAGAAGAAACAGCAGATAACGTGAAGATCCAAGCAATCAACACACTGCTAGATCGTGGCTTTGGTAAAGCACCGCAAACACTTGACGTTAATCAGCGCCATAGTCTCACCGACGAACTCGAAAACATGATTCGCGAGTTGAACGGGTTGCCGCCAATGCTCGATGTGACGCCGAATGAATAAAATACCTAAAAAAGTGCACGACATGGTACGCTTGCGGCTGGCATCATCGACGCTGCATGCAGTCCTATCCCAGCTGCTTGAACGCGTTGAGGGCAACGCCATTGTTGCGGATAGCTACATCACAGACGATCTAGCGACGGCAATTCGCGAAGCGGAAAAGATCCGTGACGCAATCGACGACATCTATGGCCCGCAGCCAGCAGAAGACGAATGACCAACCATTTACGTGCGCGGCTACCTAATAACTTAAGTATATTACTCTTAGCACGCCACGCACGCGCGCGGGTATCATGTCACCTAACGACCTAATCAAGCGCTGGAAAGCCAATCCTTACCATTTCGTGACAGAGGCATTTAAGGTTGAGCCGCACCCATGGCAAGCGCGAGCACTGCAAGCAATCGCTGACGGAGAGCGTCATCTCGCAGTAAGAAGCGGCCATGGCGTCGGCAAGACAACTTTTGAATCATGGGTCATCTTGTGGTTCTTGCTCTTCAGAAGACCTTGCAAGATTCCTGTCACAGCTAACAGCCAAGACCAGCTCCGAGATGTCGTCTGGTCCGAAATCCGAAACTGGCACGCCAAACTGCCCGCATTCCTCAGAAACGCCGTGGAAGTCTCAGTTGAGCGTGTTTCTATCAAGTCCGATCCCGAAGGCGCATTCGCAGTTGCGAGAACTGCACGACCTGAGAAGCCGGAAGCGCTTCAAGGCTTCCATAGCCCCAACCTGTTATTCGTAATCGAAGAAGCATCAGGCATTGATGATATCATCTTTGAAACCGCAGGCGGTGCGCTCACTGGCAAAAATGCTATGTCTATCATGTGTGGCAACCCCACGCGGACTAGTGGCCGTTTTTTCAATGCCTTCCACAGTAATCGAGATCAATTTAGCTGCCACGCCGTCAACTGCCTCAACCCGAATGACGTTAGTCCAACGGTCAGCCATGAAAATCATCAGGCGTATGCCGAGCAAGTCGCACGAGAATACGGTGAAGACTCCAACGTTTATCGAATACGCGTCCTTGGTGAATTCCCGACGTCAGAAGACAACGCAGTGATCAATCTAGGACTCATCGAGGCAGCACAACGCAGAGAAGTTGTTCAGGACGATTATTCGCCTGTGTGGGGCCTGGATGTGGCCAGGTTCGGAGATGACGCTACAGCGCTCGCTAAGCGCTGTGGAAACCGCATGCTAGAGCCTACGAAGGAATGGCGCAAAGTCGATACGATGGAGACAGTGGGCATTGTCGCACGTGAATACCATGAGACACCAATCAAGGATCGCCCAGCTGCAATTAATGTGGACGTCATCGGTGTGGGTTCGGGTGTTGTTGATCGCCTTACTGAACTCGGCCTTCCCGCTCGTGGTGTTAATGTTGGTGAGCAACCTAGCTCCGACAGACAGAGATACATGCGACTGCGCGATGAGCTATGGTGGAAGGGCCGAGAGTGGTTCGAAAGCATGGAAGTCTCAATGTGCGGAGACGATGCGCTAGTGAGTGAGCTTGTCGTTCCAACGTACAAAATGGAAAGCACCGGCAAGATCAAGGTTGAAAGCAAAGATGAGCTCAAGAAGCGCGGTGTGAAGTCACCGAACCGGGCTGACGCGTTCTTGCTGACGTTTGGTGGTGGTGATTACAACAAGGCGTCACGCAGAGCGCAACATGCTTTCGGCATGGATTACGATCCGTTTCAGGTGGATGATCCACGCTATCGCGCCGCATACGAGCGTGAGTACGTGGCTGAACTGGACTATGATCCGCATGCCTGATGTGATCCTCAAGGACGTAACCCAAATCGCCCTAGACCGGATCTGCTTAAACTTACGCGAAATGGATGCAATCGAGATCTTCAACCAGCGTCCACATGATAGCCCGATCATCCTAGCCTATGAGACGTTTCACCTAGTCAAAGAGCGAACAGCCGTGGGCCGGATAGCGTGGCAGGACGGTGTTCCTGTTCTGGTTGGTGGTCTAGCTGAACGATGGCCGAACGTTTGGGAAGTCTGGATGTTCGGGACCGATGAAAGCAAGCCTTCTATGTTCCCGATGATGCGCTGGCTACGTGAGAAAATCAAATACTACTGCTACGAGCACGGGGTTCACCGACTGGAGTGTGAAAGCCATATCAATCATACAGACGCACATGCTTTTCTCCGAGCTATGGGAGCGAGAGAAGAAGGGGAGCGTTTATCTGCTTATGGGAAAAACGGAGACGATTATCTCCGCTTTGTTTGGATACGGCGTGAAGGTGAAGACTTGCTCAATCCAGAACTAATAGAGGCGGCAGAATAATGTGTTTTGGCGGCGGCGGCGGCGGATCATCAACGCCAGCACCTACACCACCAGCTCCGGAAGCTCCACCAGCAACGGAGCCAACTAAGTTTGACTATGACGTGCAACAGCAAGATAGCGCCAAGCTGGCTCAACGTAAGAGCGCTGTTAACGTCCTATCAACCACAGATCCTAGCGAGCCGAATAACGGCTATCAGACATTCGGAGGCTAACTATGTGCATGGGTGGCAAGAAATCTAATCCAGCGCCAATAACGCATAACCACTACACCGAACCACCACCAGAAGACACGAATACAGAGCCAACGAGCGATTTGACCGATCCCAACCAGCAACAAAAGGTTGCGGCGATCAACTCGTCAACATCAGGCACGACAAACAACACATTCGGTTCGGAGTTAGGCGGGTGAAGGTTAACGAATTGACGCGGGCTCTACTGAAAGAGCGCCGAGAACAGAGGGATTTGCGGCAATGTGCGGATCAAGAGGCGGCGGACAACAAGAGCCAATCGTCAAAGATCACTATTGGCCAGCACCAGAAAACGGCGGACCTCAATCAGACGCTGAGCGCGAAGCTCTAGCAACCGAGCGTGGCAACCAGGTTGAGCAGCAGCGATTGGATGCGCTTCGCAATGACAGCGGAACATTCGGTTCAGAGCTTGGTGATCCAGGTGGGAGATAATAACAATGTGCGGATCTAAGTCTACACCGGCACCAGCGCCGGCACCACCACCACCAGAGCCAGAGCCGCCGCCCAGAGAGCCAACGGCGCGTGATAGCGAGCTAGACACAAACAGGGATGCTCAGCGACGTGCATCACTACAGCAACGTTCTGGCTTAGCCTCAACACTTGTCAGCGATCAAGATAGCTTAGGCGCAACGCCTTCAGTGAGGCCAACACTTGGATAACGCGGCGGCTGATAAAGCCATCATGGATCTGAAACGACAATTTGAGGATGTGAGAGGCGAACGGCGCACGAATTGGGAGCAACATTGGCAAGAGATTGCCGAGTATGTGCAGCCTCGCAAGGTTGACTTTGTTGGTTATCGTACCGAGGGTGAAAAGCGTATGCAGCGGGTTTATGACTCGACTGCTATTCACTCAAACCAACTGCTTGCAGCTGCACTGCATGGCCTGGCAACAAACCCGGCTGCAAAGTGGTTCTCGCTCCGCATGACAGACGATGCGTACAACGAAGATGATGAGATCAAGTCTTATTTATCGAACGTTGAAGACATCATGTGGGCCAAGCTGTACGCACCAGGCACCAACTTTGCAACGTCCCTGCATGAAACCTATCTCGACCTAGCGTCATTCGGAACGGCGGTTATGTTCGTTGGTGAGACGCGTCAAGGCCAGATCCTTACCGATGCCAGACCACTAGCCGAATGCTTTATTGCTCACAATGAGGAACGCGTTGTCGATAAGCTATTCAGGCGGACTGAATACAGCGTCGGGCAACTGATGATGCTCGCCAAGCATCGTGGTTGGGAACTGTCCTATAAGATCCAGGACAAGATCAATAATAAAAAGTTCGAAGATAAAGTCTGGGTGATCCATGCGGTTTATCCGCGTGAATTCAGAGATCCCAACGTCAAAGCGCCGTCTCAGATGCCTTATGGCTCTTGTTATTTTGAAGAAGACGGACTGCACAAGCTCAGTGAGTCAGGCTTTCCGGAATTCCCTTACCTAGTGCCGAGATGGTCGCTGTATGCCGGCGAGACGTATGGCCGATCACCAGCAATGGAAGCATTGCCAGATATCAAAATGCTCAACAGCATGATGCTGGCGATGATCAAGGCGCTACAGAAGGCAATTGACCCGCCGTTGTGGCTACCAGACGAGGGATATCAAGGGCCAGTCCGAACCATCCCAGGTGGAATTAACTACTATCGCGGTGATCGGCAAATTCAGCAACATCCAGTCAGCTTGCAAGGCATCCAGTTTGTGAATGAAGCCATGGAAGGCATACGCGATCGGATCCGACAGAGCTTCTATGTTGATGTGGTTCAAACATACCAATCGTCCCGCGAACAGACCGCCTATGAAGTAGAGCAACGACAACAAGAGCGTATGAGGCTCATGGGGCCGCTTGTTGGACGTCTCGAGGGTGAACTACTCGGACGCTTGATTGATCGCGTGTACGGCATGCTTAACCGCAAGCAAGAGCTACCAGAACCGCCAGAGAATGCCGGCGATCAGCAATTCACGGTGGAGTACGTGTCACCGCTGGCCAACGTCCAAAAGCAAAGCTCAATGCGCGGTATCAATCAGGTTCTGGGCATGTTCGCTCAGATGAACGAGCCTGGATTAGCTGTGATCGATCGCAACACGGATCTCGATAAGCTCTATCGCAAGCTGTGGTTTGAAGTCTGGAATAACGATCCGGATGTGTTGAGGCCAGATGATGAGCTAGAAGAGCGTCAGCAGCAAGAGGCGCAAATGCGCCAGATGCAAGCCATGAAACCAGGTGTTGAGATGGCAGCACAAGGGGCGGATGCCATGGCCACGATGGCGAATGCAGCTCAATCAGGTGGCGTCGATCTACAGGCATTGATGGGCGCTGCGCCACAGGCGGCAGCTGATCCCAATGTGCAAGGTCAAGTCGGGGCGATTGCCGAGCAAATGAACATTGATCCCGCTCAGATTCAGGAGCTTGTCGGAGGTATGGCCGGTGCCAACGCTGCATGACAAGGTGATGTCTGAGAAATATCAGGGCATCTACAACGATCCGGACGGCCAAGCGGTCTTTGCCGACATCTTCGCACAAGCCAATCTCTACAGCCCGATTGCGACAGTCGATCCAATCGAGGCAGCGAGAGAAGAAGGCAAGCGGCAATTGGCTTTGCATATCGTTCATATGTTGAGCTTGCAACCAACCGACTTTGTGCAATCTGCGCAGAGTGATTTCAACATCTTAGATAATCTCATGAGGCTAAATGATGAGCGACGTTGATGCAGGCGGCGGAACACTACTCACGGAAGGGCTTGCACAAGATGCAGGCATCAACCCCGGTATGGTTGAGGCTGGCGGCGTTCCGGGTATGGAGCAGCCGGCACCGCAGTACGATGGCGATGATTGGCGCGCGAGCCTTCCAGTTGAACTTCAGGGCCAAGCGGCTTTGGAGAAGTTTTCGACCACAGAAGCGCTAGCATCAAGCTACGTCAATCTTGAGCGGCAGATGGGCGACAACATCCCCGCGCCGAAAACAGATGAAGATTGGGACACGGTTTATACGAAGCTCGGACGTCCTGAAGAGCCGACCGGCTATGAATTCGAGCAAATCGAAATGCCTCAAGGCATGGAACACGATACAGCCGGTGAAGATTATTTCAGAACAACAGTGCACCAGGCGGGCTTGAACGATCGCCAAGCCAAGGCACTGCACAAAAGCTACTATCAATTGATGGTGCAACGGCACGCTGACGCCACGCGGGCACAAGAGCACGCACGGCAAGAGGCTGAACGCTCACTGAGGCTAGAGCAGGGTCCGGCCTATGACCAGTTTGTTGGCCAAGCGAAATCAGCCTTGCGCACCTACGCAACACCAGAATTCCTAAAGCGCTTGGATGAAACCGGGCTTGGTAATGATCCCAACATGCTCAAAGTCTTCGGCCGTATCGGCAAGGACATGGGCGGCGAGACATCGTTGGTTGGTGGTCATGCTCAGCAGGCAACACCGGCCGATTTGGAAAATCAGATTTCATCGTACCGTGAAGAACATAGCGCGGCTTTGTATGACAGCAGTCATCCGGAGCATGATCGACGCGTGAGAGAACTTACGGCGATGAATAATCAG
>Ga0208898_1002261_pt1 | contig 11894 bp, 10 predicted proteins | sample VirMetDEL_Mar_4_FD_184513 | JGI IMG/M metagenome (GOLD analysis project Ga0208898, IMG submission 184513) | Aqueous microbial communities from the Delaware River and Bay under freshwater to marine salinity gradient to study organic matter... | ecosystem: Environmental > Aquatic > Marine >...
AGCTGTCTTAAATGAAAAAGATCAGAAGCTTATTAAGTATCTAGCAAAGCATAATCACTGGACACCCTTTGGTCATTGCCAAGTTACATTCCGTATCAAGGCTCCTATCTTTGTAGCCCGTCAGTTGGGTAAGCATCAAGTTGGTATGGTATGGAATGAAGTGTCACGTAGATATGTCGATAGTGAACCTGAGTTCTATGAGCCTGAAGTGTGGCGTAAGAAGGCAGACAATGTAAAGCAGGGTAGTTCTGATAAAGCTGTACGTCCTTCTTTAAATACTATTCCTATTGTGGAATGGAACGATGATGACGAAGGAACTACCGGAAGTTATCTACCCATTCATTCTGTGGCTACGGAAGTTTATAAGCGATTATTAGATGAAGGCGTCTGCCCCGAACAAGCCCGTATGGTTCTCCCTCAGTCTATGTACACTGAATGGTACTGGACAGGTTCCTTAGCTGCTTGGGCTAGAGTTTGTAAGCTACGACTTGATCCACATACACAAAAAGAGACACGAGATATTGCTCAAGGAATCTCAGATCAAATGTCAATTATATTCCCTGTATCTTGGTCAGCATTACTTGCATAATAAGGAGGGTATGCCATGGGTATTTTAAACAGCGAAACCGACCGCCTTCGCAAGCGTGTGGCCGACCTTGAAGACGCCCTCGAAAAGTTCCTAGCGGCTATGGATATGCACACCGGGGCGAAACACGACGAAGCCTTGGTCGCCGCTGAGGATAATGCCCGCGATCTGCTGGCGCTGAGTAAGACTGATTAAAAAAGTAAAATATTTACTTGACTATGTTTTATAATGTAACTATACTGAAGTTTGTAGATGCCACGGTGGGTCTACATTATTTTAACTTGCTTAATTTATAAGGAGATTTAAAATGTTTAACAAGTACTTTATTGATGAATTTTTTAACAATGCTTTTTCTTATCGTCCACAAGTTTATGTTGTGTCTGACACGATGATCAAGCAAATGCAAGAGAGTCAGAAGGACCGTACCATGAAGGCCATTGACACTCAAATCAGCCAACTAGAGGATTACAAAAAGGAAGTTTTAGAATACTATGAAAATACACTAAAGCTTGTAGAACACAAGGAAGAAAAGACTAAGAAGGCTGCTTAACATAACTAACAAAATAGGAATGATGTATGTTTAAAAAAGAACCAATAATTTATATTGGCTATGATGAACGAGAAAAAGATGCTTTTGAAGTTCTAGTTTACTCAATTAAAGAACATGCATCTAAACCTATTACGATTATCCCTCTAAAACAAGACAAACTTAGGGCGGCTGGTCTATACTCAAGATTGCATTACGTAGACGAAAATGGGCAATCTTGGGACAGTATAGATGGCCGTCCTTTTTCTACTGAGTTTTCATTTACACGCTTTCTTGTTCCAGCAGTCAATCAATACGAAGGATGGGCATTGTTTATGGACTGCGACATGCTCGTTCGTTCTGACATATGGGAATTATTTGAAGAATATAATAATGAAAATAAAGCAGTCTATACTGTATTCCATAATTACTCTCCAGATGATGGTTATAAACTGGATAACAAAATCCAACAAAACTATAGCAAAAAGAACTGGTCAAGTTTTATGCTATTTAACTGCAGCCATGCAATTAATCTTGATCTAACAAGTTTTGATGTATCTCGAAAATCAGGAAGGTATCTACATACTTTTCAATGGTTAGCTCATCCGCATTTATTCGGTGAATTAAAGGAAGAGTGGAACTGGTTAGACGGCCATTCGTCAGAAGGAATTGATGCTAAGAATGCTCACTTTACCACAGGCGGTCCTTGGTTTGAACATTGGAAACCAACTAGAGAAGCAGATAAAAAATATGCAAATGAATGGATAAAAACCTTTAATAAAATTCAAGGAATGTAATGTTAAATTTTGTTACTAGCCTAAATGAGGATGGCCTACGAACTTATGGACTAAACATGTTAAACTCAGTTGCTGAAAACTGGGAAGCTAAAACTATGCATCTTACATGTTTTTACCATGATTTTGATATTAACATTTATAATGTCCCTGAAGTAAAGCATATTACATATCGAAATCTAAATGACATCCAAGATATGTTGGATTACCGTGAGACTTTTAAACAACACAATGGCATAAGCAATAACACGTATGATTGGCGTAGGGACGCTATCAAGTGGTGTCATAAAGTTTTTGCAATGACTGAGCTTGCATTTGAGATGGCTGAAAGTGCGGTATCCCCAGGCTGGTTAATTTGGTTAGATGCAGACACCGTTACAATCAAACCATTCTCGGAGAAGAACTTATCTCAGTATCTAAATGATAGATGTTCTATTGTACATTTAGGAAGAAAGGATACAGATTACAGTGAAACATCTTTCCTGGCTTTCAATCTAAATAGGCAGAATCCAATTCAACTACTAGCTGACTTACGAGGAGCATATATTAGTGGCGAGGTTTTAGGTTATCGTGAGTGGCACGATGGTTTTATTTTTGAACGGCTGTTGAATATTTATAAAGCACATGGAACCAACACACACAATCTTTCGCCTAATGCTACTGGATTAGATGCTTTTGGACAGTCACCATTAGCAGATTTTATGGTCCACTATAAAGGCAATAAGAAAAATAATATTCAATCAGATGGTATCTCACCAGATGTTAATGGGCCTAAACGATATGGTCAGCTTCTTACATTAATTAAACATTATAATCCAAAGTCTGTTATTGAAACTGGTACATGGAATGGCGGCAGAGCTATTCAAATGGCGGAAGCTGCTTTTCTGAACCAAGATGAATTTACATACACTGGATTTGATTTATTTGAAGATGCTTCAGCGGAAACGGATGAGCTTGAATTAAACACAAAGCAACACAACTCTCTTGAAAATGTAACTCAAAGATTAGAAACATATAAAGAAAAGAAAGCGCAAGAAGGTAAGACCTTTCATTTTGAATTAATTAAAGGCAATACAAATGTTACTTTAAAGAATAAGAAGTATTCAGCAGATGTTGCTTATCTTGATGGTGGTCATTCTATTGAAACTGTAAAGAATGATTATGAAAATATTGAGGCAGATGTTGTAATTTTTAATTCGTTTTTTTCTGAGGACAAAGAAGGAAAGAAACCAGACGAAAGACATTGCGGTACAAATACTATTGTTCAAGAAATTATTGATGGAATTAAAAACGAACAACTTAAATATCGAGTTAAAATTTTACCATCCTCAGATGGTGTTTTAAATGGTGGGTACGCTCACCTTGTAGTTATTTTAAAGAACGATGAGTCAAAAGATATTCCAGATGAGTTTCGAAAGGTTCCAATTGTAATCACTCCGAAAGATTGTATGCCAGATGATTACATTATTAATAATATCAATGAAAATTTAAAACTTGTCAAAGACGATAACTGGATCAAAACATGCGGTCTAACCGAAGATAAACTTATTATTGTTTCAGGTGGGGATGTAGATTACGTAGACCTAAAAAATACAATTGATAAGTTTAAAAAGTCAGGTCACAATTTTAAAATTGCATGTGTTAAACATGCTTACCCTAAGCTACTTGATAATCAAATTACTCCTGACTACTGTGTAATTCTAGACCCTCGTTCTATTGAGGGGGAGTCAACACATGGTATTATTAGAAAAGATTTGTTTAAAAAAATAAACAAAGATACACTGTTCTTGGTAGCCAGTATGACTGACCCATCTGTAGTAAAACACTTACTAGCTAAGAAAGCTAACATTAAACTGTGGCATGCGTATAGTGAAGCAATTAGAGATAAAAATTCAACTAAAGAACTTAAAACTCATCCAGATTTAGGTTTAGAAGAAAATGTAACTTTAATTACAGGTGGTACATGTGCAGCCATGCGTATTTTAGGAATGTTTCATGTACTTGGATTTCGATTATATCACCTTTTCGGCTTTGATTGCAGCGTTAAAGGAGTCAGCAAAGAACAATCTGAAGAAGTTTTGGATACTGGTCAAAGGAAATATATGCAGGTAGAAATACACGGAGAACATTTCTGGACTACAGGTGAGCTTCTAGCAATGGCCCAAGACTGTGAAAAGTTATTTGCAAGACAGGATATTGAAATGCTAATTGATTTCCATTCTAATGGACCATCACTTGCATATGAAGTATTTAAGTCATCTTTAAAAGCTACAGAGCCACGTTATACAGAAATTTTATGCTAAATAAACAACAAGAAATCTTTTGTCAGCATTATGTTTTAAGTAAGAACGGAACTGAATCCGCTAAACAAGCTGGATACAGCCACGTTGCTGCTGCCAATCAAGCCTCAAGACTTCTCAAACGAGAGGATATTAAAGTTCGAATTGAAGAATTATCCTCTTCCTTTGAAACTGAGATCGATGTTATTAAAGAATTAGAAAAGCAATATACGTATGCCAATACACAAGGTCATACAAACAGTGCAATCAAGGCTCTTGAGATGTTATCTCGTGCAAGAGGTAACAGCCCAGATCACGTTCAGCAATCTTCTGAAAGTTTAGAAAAAGAAATTATTAGATGTATGGAAATACTAGGCGAAGAAAAAGTTATTCAGCTTGTATCGAAATGCAACTGGAACTATAGCTTGCCTACTGCAGAAGAGCAAGCTGAAACAGAAGAAATTATTATTAGTAATACAATTGAAGATAAAGATTAAGATAAAAACAATTCTTTTTCAGCTTCCCGCCTAAGAACCAATCCCCTTAATTTTCTTCCTCCTGCTCTACACCATTTAGGAAATTCATTAGCCGCCGCTATTCTTTCGTTTCTATTTAATTTAGAACGAAGTGTAGAATTTTGTAGGTTCCCTAATCCAAGATTGTACGAAAAAGAAATTAAAGCTGCATGTTCGTTTATATTTAAATTAACTTTAATTAAACGTAAAACTCCGTATGCAAACTTTTCTAAATCAAAGGCAAGAATACCTTGAGCCTGTTCCATCAAAATTGGTGGATCATCCATTGATACTTTTTTACCGTTGGGATAACGAGTAGCTCCAAATCCAATTGTTGGAATTTTTGCAGGACATAGGTAGGGTTCTAAATGACAACCTTCAAAATGTTTTATTAGTGGCAGCGAAATTGTAATTGCTGCATTTATTTTTTGTTCCATTTAGATACCATTCGATTCCCAAACCAAAACGAAATTACGGCTGCAAAGAGTGATTGGGTATCTTCCGACCATATGACTTGAACAGCATCCCCGGCTGATAAACCTTTATCTGTCAATGCCATGTAAGCACTGACTTCAACAAATGTAAATAGACCAAAGAATGCATAGGTAATTACAGGTCTTACAGAAGCAGATAATGTAGATGTCCACGATGCAGCATTCTCATGTAGACTACTATCGTGTTTATACATAGCTTTCATTTGATCAATATCGGCTTGTGTATTAATTTCCTCTAGACGCTGCACATGGGCTTCAGATTGAGCCTTCATCTGCATTTCCATTACCTTTAGTTCATGCGCTTTATCAGCCTTATCCTGAAAGTAATCCATTACTTTAGGAAGAAATGACGTACCGAAACCTAATAAAGACCCTAATAAACTTAACATATTTTATTTAATCCTATTATAAAGTAGTGATTCATATGCTTTTCTAATTCTTTCTTCTGGAAGCTGCCTACCAGTGGGGCTTTGTCTATTAATAAGAATATCCCCTTGGTTTAAATACTCAGGAATAAAGTAGTTATTTTCTGTATTTGTTAATAACTTTAATCGTTTAGCTTGTTGTGTTTCATTTTTGTTAATGCTCATACTTTGAACAATATCTCGATTTGTAAAACCAAGTTGACGATAAGCTTCCATTGCAGCTTGAAGTTCTTCTTGAGCCTTTAGCCTATCTTTTTGAGATGAAGCCCAAGCATTGAAAATATCATCTGGTGTTGCATTTTGGTTTGCAATTTCTCTTCGTACCTTTCCACTTGCTCCATTAAATGCTCTTTCAAATGGAGCTAGTTGGAAGTTTAGACCAGCACCCAAATCAGCCCTTCGTTTACCCATTCCAAACAATCCTGAAAAATCTACCTCTTCTGGATTAATTGTAGCACCACCTCGGCTTCTCATTCCGCTTTGTAAATATTCATTCTTTTTATTAACCCATCCCATAAATCCTGGGGTTAGAGGATCAAGAGCATAGGAAAGACCTGATGCAAGAAAATCTGGTACACCTACATCAGTTAAAAATTTCCCTGTAAAATTACTTGCGGGAATAAATGACTCTCCTAACTCTCTTCCTTGAGCCATTTTTAATAATCCTTCTGTGACCATTGATGGCCCAAAGAATGGAGTTAGTTGGTTTTCTAAAAGAGCAGTTGCAGCTTTATTAAATTCAGGTCGATTATCAATTGAAAATTTACCGCCATCCATATCAACAGAATTAATAATCTGGTGAGTGGCGGATGCCATTGATTTTATATAATCAAATGGATCAAGCGAACTTAGCCGTAAATAATCATAACCAATATGGTTATTCTTATCTTTATTTACAGGGCTTAAAAATATTTTATTAGAAAATGCTTCATAGTTTGGACTTAAAGCATCAATTGCATTTTGATCATCGTTTGAAATATTATTAGCAATACGGCTATACTCCATAGCCATACTAGGTAACATGCCTACTGTTGTAAGACCGGCAAGTTTTTTAGCTGCCTCTTTTTGTAAAGCAGCGTTTCCACTCATTGCATCTTTTAAAGCATACTTACCTAGGTTTTTTGTAACACGGATCATTTCTGCAGGGAAGGAAATAAAGTCTCCAAATGGAGATGCACGTAAACCCTGAATTGCTTTACTAACTTGAGCATAGTTGGGCATAAGATCACGAGTACGTTGTGAAGCTAGTCGGTCTAGCTCATTTTCTGCCATATTAGGAAATGCTTTTTTAAGATAATCTTTAGTCTTTTCAAAATGCATGATCTTAAAAATATCATCTTCCATTTGATATGCTTGAAAAATCTTTTCATTTATTTTCTTAGGTGCATTTAAAATTCGACTACGACCGGCTTTTTCAATCCATGTATACGGATCACGACCCGCTTGCTGTAAGTTTTTACGAATAACCCCAAGACCTACGTTACTATTTACAATACCTAGTTCAGAAAGTTTACCTACATATTTACCAAACTCTTCAGAACTTTTACCAGCTAAATTTTTAATTACATAATCAGTTGCTTTTTTAGCTGCCTTTCCGGTTGGAATCATACCATTTGCTGCTAAAATAGAAGCCTGACCAATTGTGTTGGCTACATGGGTGGCTGGATTGTAAACAGTTTTTGCAGCTTGGGACATGCCCTTTAATCCAAGATACATTTTAAAAAATTTATTATCAGGATTAACCCAATCATCTAGACCCTCACGCATAAATTTAGCATAGGTTGGATCAATATAAAGTTTTTCAAGGTCATTTTTAACATCTTTGCTTGGGGCATAACCAAAAACTTTTCTAAGTCTTTCATCTAAAACTGCAGAAGCTTTAGTAAAGTTTTCACGTAATGCTTGTGGATTATTGACATCTACAGCTAAACCTTTTGAAATTAAATTTTGTTTTATATCGTCAATAAAATCAACTTCTGCATTTAAGCGTGAAAGCTTTTCCATTGTTTTGGAGTATTGTGTTGTTGGGTCTTTAACTGCGCCATAAAAAGCAGTTAATTCAGGTGGTAAATCCTTTCTACGTTTTAGTGCACCGGAAGGACCAGTTGTAAAAGCTTTTTGAAGTTGTTTGAAATCCCTTTCAAATTCATCTTCCGACGATTCTCTAATCATACTTAAAAGAATACGTTGTACTTTTGTATCGCTTGTGTTTCCACCGATATTACTTTTAATAAAGTTAGCCGCATCCTGAACGATTTGATCATCAGGCTTAAATTTTTTAATTCGATCTACCATTTCCCTTCTAAATACAGGATCATCAAATACATCATATGATCTATTTAAATAGACTCCCAATTTAGAATCAATAACAGCACGTAATTTTGAATTACCAACAAGATTACCTTTAAGCCTGTTAGATGCATCGTCAATATTTGTACGCATTCTTGTAATAATATCGGATACGTCTGGACTCATATTTGAAATTGTATTTAAGGCTTGAGCATCCCCTAGAAGAGCATCATTAATTAAATCTTGTCTTTGAATTTTATCCATTGAACGAAGTTGAGCATTACTATTTACTGCTCTTTTTAAATCTTGAGAAATACCTTCAGCTTCTTTTAATGCACGTTTAGCTGCCTCATTTCTTTTAATACCGGCAGAAAAAGTAATATCATCAACTCCTCGTTGTGATGTTAAATTTTCTTTAATAAATCTTGATAATTTATTATTAGACGCATAAGACCCCAACTTTTGCATTGTATTGGTGCCTAAAGCCTTTTGATACCCTTTACCTACAAGCTTACCAACCCCCGGTAAAACTGCACCAATGGCTGCATCAATAACTAGATTGGTTGGAAACTGTTGTTTATAATACTCTAAATACTTTTCTTCACGAGTTAAACCTTCAGGATCAATACCTACTTCTTTTAGATTTCTGTCAATATCTCCATATAGTGGTTCAACTGCACTATAAGCTGTACCTAAGCCAGCACCCTTAACTGCAGTACCCGCTATACTAGCACCCCTTGCTCCTAATGTATTTTGAGCGGTACGTGCTATTCTCGATGAAACAAGGCGGGTAGCTGGAGATAAAGCTGTAGTAGCTTTCATGCCAGCTTGCATACCCTTTAATAATGCTGTGGATGGAACAAGTAGACCTGCAACAAATGCTGCTCCTTCTTCTGCACCTGCCGCCATACCCTCACCATGATATGGGTCAAAAATTTCACTTGCATATTCCTTAACTGAATCTGGAATATACTCGTCAGAAATTTGATCTACAGTTTCAGAAATCCATCCTGTAAGTTTTTGACCAGTTTCTGTCGTATCTGCTAACATATCGACAAAATCAATAGTACCCTTAACAGTATCTCCAACAGCCCTACCAAGAATGCGTGAGACAAAGTTACCAGATATTAGTCTGTCATCAAGTTTATCTTGATACTCTTCACGTTGCTCTGGTGTAAGAGAATCTAAATTAGGTTGATTATACTTTTCTAGAATTGAACTTTTAACTTTATTTCTAATTGGATCATATTGTGAATATGCTTCCATAAAGTCATCAGTACTTATCCCTCGTTTTTCAAGGGCAGCTTCACGCTCTTCTAATGTTTCTAAATTACTAACATCAGCAAGAGCTTCTTGAAATTGTCTTGATTGAAAAGATAATGCCATTAATTAACTACCTATTTCCCCGTAACATTTTCAAGCGTTTGTCTAGCTGGTTTATTTTGTTCAGAAGGACGATTTGAAGGAATACCTCCAGCAATTCCTCTTAAATCTTTTTGAAATTGAATTAAAGCCTCGTTAAGTGATGCTCCACGATCAATATTTTCTAACGCACGTTGATTTGCTAGAGTAACTGCTACTTTAGTTCTTGGATCAAGAATTTCTAGTTCTGTATTAAATAGTTTATTAACAGTATCATTAAGAGTTCTTGTAAATTTATCAACGTCTATTTTTGCATCTGCTTTAAGTTTTCTTTTTAACTCTGCAGTTTTAAGTTCAATATCTTGTGTAGTTTCCAGAATTTTAATATTTTCTGCAAACCTAGCGGAGCCAAGTTCTGCTTGTGCTTTAGCTAGTTCAAGTTCTTCAGCTTGAGATAGACGTTTACCTTCACGTTGAGATTTAATGGCTTTTTGTAGAAGTGGTGTTGCAACTTTAGCACCACGAGTTAAACCTTCTACAATACCTTTACCCTCTCCTCCTGCAGTAGCCATTTCAATAAATCCTTGCATGGCAGCAAGATATTTATCTTCTTCAGATTCTTTTTCTCTTTCTTTAAGACGTTCTGGTAAATTAGCTAACCTTGCTTGTAGTAGTTCATTTAATTTACTATAGTCAGTTCCTCGTAAACCATACCTATTATACATGCTTGTTTCAAAAGGAGTAGACTCTAGGCTATACCCATACATATCTGGTTTTTCAATATCAGATGTAGACTCTGGGCTATACTCATACATATCTGGTTCTTCGATGTCAGATAATCCAAGTAAACCACCACCATATTGTTTTTTAACTACTTTAGTTTTCTTGAGTGGTAATGAAGATAAGCCACCACCAGTTGAAGCAAAAGCTTTATAACCAGACGCCCCAGCACCTAAAAGACCTATAGCTTGTGTCGCTAAGTTCGGAGGTGGTACTGCAGTTTGTGTTACACTAAATACGTTTGGTGTAAGCGGGAAACCACGAATAATAGAACTATATTCTTGAAGAACACGTTCTGGATACTGCTGCTCTTCTAAGAACTGTTGATACCCAATATCAGTTGCTCGTTGAGCCTGTTCTTGTTTTTGTGCACCTACGCCAGCTAATGCGCCTAGTTCGGCAGTTGCAAGACGAGGAGCAAGTTCTCCTAATGCAGCAAGTTGTTGACCACCAGTAAGCTGCCTTGCCTTTTCCCGCTCAAACTGTGCAGCGGCTTGTTCAAATGCAGCTTGTGATCCTTTTTGTTGAATATCAGATAGAAGTTGAGCTTGATTTCTCATTTGCTCTGCTTCTAAAATAGCTTGACGAGAACCACCAAACGGCTGAGTCATTGCAGCTTGACCGGCTAATTTTTGCATAGCCTGTTTACCTTCTCGTTGTGCTTCCCTTTTTTGAATATCAACAACAGATTGCATATATGGAGACATATACTGTTGTGCAGCCGCTGGAGTAAATTGTTGTGTAGCTGCAAGGGTAGAACCAAATGCAGGAGCCATATAGGTTTTAGCTGATGCCAACATTGGATCAGAAGAAATACCTTGCTGAACCAAACCAGTAATACCAGTTTGAGCAGCAATCTGTTCAGGGGTAAAACCGGCTAAACGTGGGCCAGGAAATACCTGATAATCAGCTTCATCTTTTGCTTCCGCCCTTGCCTTAGCACGTTCCAGAATATCTGAAATATATGGTTTTAGTTCTTCTGGAAATTCAGAAGTTTGAGAAACCGTTTGTTGTGCTGGCGCTTGTGGGGGTGCACCTCCTCCTCCCATGTTACTCTCCTTTCTCCACGTAATTAATTTCTTTATGCATCACAGTATAACCTTCCTGCCAATTTAATTTATTTAATACCTTTAACCAACCTTTACGTCCATACATTACAAGTCTTTTACAATTATGCTCTTTTGCGTAAGCTATAAACGTATCGTCTTGATTAATAAGATTCATCCAGTTTTTTCTATCTTTTCCTGCTATTGTCCTAATTAGTAACTCTGTAAAATTAGGATGTTCAATTAATTCCGTAACCGCAACTGCCTGAAGTTCTTTATTATTTATATCTACGGCAATCCAAGTTTCCCAATATTCACTTCCTATATAATCCTGAAAATCATCTGCATCATATTCACCATCTGTCTTATTTAATGCCATTTCAATAAATGGTTTTAATGCAGACCAATAATGCATTGCATCCTTGGCTTTTAGTCTTGTAATTTCAATCATAATACCTAGCTAATTAAAATTGCTAACTCCCGCAACCCATCAATTTGTTTGGGCTGATCACCTTTATTATAAACTTTTTTACGGAGATTAGCGACAAAATTATCTAAGTTTCTTGTACCCGCTTCGGTGCTTCCATTACCTAATGCAGCAAGTTGTTGACCACCAGTAAGCTGCCTTGCCTTTTCCCGCTCAAACTGTGCAGCGGCTTGTTCAAATGCAACTTGTGATCCTTTTTGTTGAATATCAGATAGAAGTTGAGCTTGATTTCTCATTTGCTCTGCTTCTAAAATAGCTTGACGAGAACCACCAAACGGCTGAGTCATTGCAGCTTGACCGGCTAATTTTTG
>Ga0208898_1002262_pt1 | contig 11891 bp, 17 predicted proteins | sample VirMetDEL_Mar_4_FD_184513 | JGI IMG/M metagenome (GOLD analysis project Ga0208898, IMG submission 184513) | Aqueous microbial communities from the Delaware River and Bay under freshwater to marine salinity gradient to study organic matter... | ecosystem: Environmental > Aquatic > Marine >...
AGGTACAAAAGAGTTTGTATTAGACTTATTAGACTGTCCCATTTGTCTTGCAGCATCTAATGCTGCCTCTACTTTTTCAGGAGAAATAGAAGCTCTATTGCCTGCAGTTCCAGAGTATCTAGATTCTCCTCTCGTTCTCCCTGCTTCAGGATAAGATAATCCAACAGATGCAAATTCTCTTGCAAGTTCTTGAGCTGCTTCTGCTCTATTAGTGGATTCTCCACGAATATACTTCCCAACTTGTGGTCTCTTAAAATTGATTACATAATCCTTAAACTTCTCCTGAGTTGCTTCATTGAATTTAGCAGTTCTGGAAATTTTCATCTGTCTTAAGAACCCAGTCATGGTAGTAGGAATGATTTGATACTTTCCAACTGCAAATACTTTTCCTGCTTGTTGAGCATCAACAACCTCACCAACTGTCATTTCAGTCAAGGGTTTTCCAAAGATAGATTGTGCTCCACCAGGAGTATCTCCAGCACGTCTTCTATTAACTGAATTATATCCACCTTCACCACCAGCAATGAGTTCAAATAGATTTGATGATGATTGTTGCATTATGGTATTTGTGGGAGTAGCTTCTGCTCTTACTGGTCCTTCAGTACCTCTTACTGGTCCTTCAGTACCATCCACTTCTTCGGATTTAGGTGATTTAGGTTCACCAAATGGATTGTCTATTGTTATTCTGGGAATAAATTTCACATCTTTCCCTATAGAAGGCACTAATGGAGTTCTTGCCTGTGGTATATCTGGTATATCAACAAAAGGAATTTTGTTAAATGCTTCATTTATCTGTTTTATAATCTCATTCAGACCAGCATTGAATTTTTCAATTTGAGTATTAATAGGTTTTACCAATATGTTGTTTACAATGTCTTTTATTCCATCTTCAACTCTTTCTATGAGTCCATTTAACCAGTCAACCATTGATTGGAAGTACTTAGCAGGATCCTCCAAAAACCTAATAATTTCCATTATCAAAGTTCCAAGAGCAATCCTTTTAAAAAGATCGCCAAGAATATCAAGAATACCCTTGACAGGTTTAAGTGCTTTTTTCAAAACACTTGGTATTTTTGATGCACTCTTCTTTCTTTCTGCTCTATTTTCTTTTTGTACCTTTTTCTGTCTGTCTATAGAAACTCTTTGCTCTTCCTCTTTCTTTTTCTCTTCCTTATTTCTCTTTGAAAGAGAGTTTATTATACTCTTGACATTATTATTAACTTCTGAAACCTTATTGACCAAATCTTCAAAAGGATTTTTTGCTGATTCTGGTTTAACCTCCTCTTCTTCAGGAACTGTACCAGGAAGAGCAGGATATTTTGGAACAATGGATGGTCTAGATTTTTCTACAGATGCTTCTTGAGTTGCAGTTTTCTTTTTTCCAACAAAGGTCTCTGCCTTTATCTTTTGAGATTTTACTTTAAATCTACCAGTTTTTGATTTGATTCTCTTATATTCTTCTGTTAATAATTCAGTTTCCTCTGTTGGAATTTGAGTTTCTGGCATTCTACCAGCAACCATTCTTTCCTTTAGAAGAGACTTATATGTATCATAGTCAATATCAAAGACATCTTCAAGACCCAATAGTCTGAGAATTCTTGAATCAATATCCTCATCTACAAGATCTGCATCTTTCTTTTCTGCCTTAGGGACAACAACAATCGCAGAAGATTTTTGAGACTTACCTTCGCCTCTGATAGAATTCAGTAAATCATCCAAACCTTCTGGAATGTTATCCGCCATTAGATTGCTTTCTCTTGAGTTCCTCTTCCTCTAAATGTTGCTTCAGGAGAGTGACATAGACATCACGCTCCCACGGCATCATATTTTCAATCTCTGTCAAGCTATATTTATGATACTGCACCAAAGCAAAATTGAGTTTATAATAATTCTCAAGGTCCATATGGACCATTGCTATGCGAAAAAACTGGATAATCCCTCCAGAACGATAGTACTCTTTTTCTTTGTTTTTGGATTAGTTACCTTAATCTCATAAGATAACTTTGGCATTGTCTCAAAAAACTTTTCAATTTGCTTAAATTGTAAGGAGTTCATTTGCTCCAAGAATTCAACAACCTCTTCTTTAGTTACATCAGAAGTAGACCATACTTCATCTTCAGTAAAAATCTTATCTACACAAGAAGCAATAAGTTCAAAGGATTGGTCCATATCAGCACCATCTTTGAAATCAAAATTGCTCTGGATAAATTGATTGAGTGAAGGATACTTCATCTCCATCATCATATCATCAGATAACCTGATTTGCTTATTGTGCTCTGGATTCTCCACAACAGAAATTTCATCAAGAGGAACCTTGATAGCAATTTCAGTTACACCATCATCAGGAGCAATAATATTAACTTCAACCTCCTCACCTACTGACTTCCCTCTAATATTCAAGAAAAGGTACTCAATATCAAAAGTAGGAAGATTTTCTACTTTAATCCCTTTAGTCTCAATACAATTTGAAAGGACAGTTTTAATTGCTGTGGTGATCTGCTTTGAATCTTCACTCTCTAAAGCAAGGACCAGCAATTTCTCTTCTCTTACAAGAAAAGGTCTGTATTGAATTGTCTTTTTAGTTGATGGCAATTCCAACTCATATGTTGGCGTAGAGATTCTTGGTAAAGGCATAACAACCTATAGAGTTTCAGTGTGATTATTTATTGAGATTTTTAAAACTCTGCAGGGAAATCCCTACGAAGAGTATTCAGTCTATTTCTTTGAACTTGAGTTGCTGTATTTCTCCACTAAGACTTCTTACTTCTGTCCTAAATGGTGCTGGTGGTTGTTATCCGTTCACTGGCAATCCATTTCCAGTCACAGGGAAGTCAATATAACCAGCATTAACTCTTTCTTTCACATATCTAATGTATGAGAATGAAACATTACATTTTAAAATGTCACTTTGTTCATAACTAACTTGAGTTGAAGATATGTTGATAGGAAAAGCATTGACAAAAGTATAAGCAAGATTTTGACCTGTAATTTCCTTTTCAAATTTTGTCAGATAAATGTTATTCTTGTAAGTTTCTGGAAAATTGAATCTATAGTTTGCATAGGGACTTTTAGCAACCTTCTGGTTTCCTTGTCCACTAATAAAATCAATCCAACTATCAAAAAATTCTATTACATTATAATTTCTATCAACATAAAAAGTTAAATTTAAAGTATCATCATAATCACGTCTATATGCCATCTTCTCAGTTACACCATGATAATCATCTGTTGCTTCGTGAGTTCTTAAGAAAGTTCCAGGCAAAGATGCTTGACTGCAAAGCAATTCTAAATTCTCTCCTTGATTATAGTAATTAAAACCTTTGACTTGAAGAAAGGCATTTACTGATGGTGGTGGTTGTATCTTGACTTGATAGACAGATGTCTGAGCAAGATTCAAAATCCTACTCTTTAAGTCTGACGTCTTGATTCTATTTGGACGTGGACCAGCCATCTATAAATAATTCTGATTACTATTACTATGTATGGCTGAAAGTATCAAAAGTATCTTCAAGCCCCAACACCCTGAGAAGTATCAAGGAAATCCAAATAATATTATTTGTAGGAGCAGTTGGGAACGTCACTTCTGTAGGTGGTGTGATATCAATGAAAATATCATAAGATGGGCATCAGAAGAATTCAGTATACCATATATCTCTCCTGTTGATGGAAGACCTCATAGATACTATCCAGATTTTTTAATTGAAGTTAAAGAAGCAAATGGAAAGATTAAAAAATATGTGATTGAAGTGAAACCAAAGAAGCAAACTCTTCCTCCTGTAAAAAAAGAAAGGGTGACTAAAACATATCTTTATGAGTGCCAACAATATGCTGTCAATCAAGCTAAGTGGGCTGCTGCTAAAGAGTTTGCTATAGATAATGGGGTTGAATTTAAGGTTATGACAGAAGATGACTTATTTCCAGAAAACCATTATATTAGAAAAGATTATAAAAGTAGTAGGAGGAGGAGAAAAAAATGAAAAAGTTTTATACCTACGCCTACCTTAGAAAAGATAGAACACCATATTACATTGGTAAAGGCACAGGAAAGGGGTAACCTTATGGATCCAAAACAAGCACAGTATCTGGCAGATCCAACAAACAGAATAAACGCAAAGGTAGATAGTATCTCAGAACTTAGTGATCCTGATGATATGATGCTAGAAATTATGAACACCTTGACTGAAACTGAATTGATTCCAGATGTAGGAAGGTATTATACTTTTGTTTATACCCCAAAGACACCAAGAATTGAATATGACCAGAATCCTTTGATTGCTTGTGTTGGTTTATTCAAGTGGGGATTTAGAGGAATAAACTACCACTGGGCATTGAGAGAGGCCAATGCATTTAGAAATTATACCTGGGAAGAAGTTCCAGGAAGTTTACATTTAGTTTATCCTGAAGAACTACAGGATATGAGATCAATACCTTATCAATATTTCAGGATAAATAACTAAACTAGACCAAGATGATAGTATAGAATGGCACAAGGAGATCCTCAAGGTTGGAAATCTCAAGGAGCAGATAATCCAACACTATATGATGCCACATTTACTGGATATAAAGTGGGAGAATCTGGAGCCACCGGAAGACCACTCCTGGTGACTACAAATAGAACCTCTGGAAATTATGACGTCTATGAAAAAACGTTGTTTGGAAATAAACTTCTTTATCAATATAACGCATCAACTGATCAAATTATTCCAAATCAAAGCAATATAACAAATTATAGATTATATTTTGAAGGACCAAGAGCACAACAAAAAATAAATCTGAATAGGGGTGTTAAAGAAGCAACACTTAGATTAGCACAAAATAATGTTGTTGGAGGACAAAATTCTATTTCTAGAAGAGAATTGAATGAACTTGAACAAAAATCTGGATATAGATCTTCTGCAAATGCTGTACCAGTTATAAATGCTCCAATAGGTGATCAACAAGGAGGATATTTAGAACCACCCTCAGACTTTGATTTTCCATCACTAGGAGGTGATGTAAAACTGGAGGGCATTTCTCCAGCAGCAACACCAACAACACCAACCGCTGCATCTGCGGTTGGAGCGCCTGCTGGACCACCTTCTGTTCTTAGATATCCACTTGCCAATCTAGAAACTGCAAGAGAAGTTGGAATTAGTTATGATTATATTAAAATTAGAATAGTTGATTATATTGGATCACTTTCTAAAGATCAGTTTGAATCAAGTAGTGATCTTTACTTGAACAACCAAAAAACACTTGGTTATGTAATTCTACCAATGCAACCAAATATTTCATCATCTAATAGTACAGATTGGGGATCTGATAGTGCTAATATTTTACAACTTGTTGCTGGAGGATTGCTGAATTCTTATTTCAGTAGTGTTGGCAATGAAGGAACTGGTAGTGCTATAGAAGATGCCATCACTAAAGCAGCTCAAAGTGCAGGTCGGTTAGCAGATGCAGCTGTTGCTGATAAGTCATCTATCGCAGCACTTCTTGCAGGATATGTTGCAAACACAAGTCTTATTCAAAGAGCAACTGGAACAGTGATCAATCCCAATATGGAAATGTTGTTCAATGGACCAAGATTGAGATCTTTTAATTTTACTTTTGATATGGTGCCAAGATTTAGAGAAGAGGCAGAAACAGTTAGAAAAATCATTAAAACATTTAAGAAGTACATGGCACCTGAAAAAACTGCTGGAAATGCTTTCCTTAAGGCACCAAAGATTTTCTTATTGGATTACATATATAATGGAGATATAGACCAATCTGAAACTGATTCAGAATGGTCTAAGAATTCAAAACAGCATCCATACTTGAATAAGATTAAACCCTGTGCCCTTACTGACTTTAATGTAAACTATACTCCAGCAGGTTCATATATGACATATAGAGATGGTGGTTCAATGACATCATATCAAATCAATATGACATTTAGTGAGGTTGAACCAGTTTATCAGGATGATATTGATATCAATTCAAACGATATGGGTTACTAAAAATGTCCATACCTTATTTCAGATACCTTCCAAACTTTGAGTATGTCAACAGACTCAAAGAAAACAAAAATATTTCAAAATATATTCAAGTAAAAAACCTTTTCAAAAGAGGAAAATTACGTGAAGATATCATAGAAAACATATCTTACTTCACCAAGTATAAAGTAGCTGGTGATCAAAGACCAGATAATATTGCATTTGAAATTTATGGAAGTCAATACTTAGATTGGGCAGTATTGCTTTGCAATAATATTATTAATTTTGAAAATGAATGGCCATTGTCACAGGAGTCATTCAAAAATTATCTCTATTCCAAATATCTAAATGACACTAACTTGAACAAAGTTCATCATTATGAAACATTGGGAATTAAAGATAGTTTAGGTAAAATTATTGTTCCTTCAGGACTAAAGGTTCCATCTTCATATTCTATAACTTATATTGATTCAGGGAATGGCAGACAATATACAAAATCTGAAATCAAGACAGTTACTAACTATGACTATGAAATTGACATTGACAACAATAAAAGAAATATCTACTTACTAAAACCAGATTATATCAGTATTATTACTAATGACATTGAAGGAGAACTCCTCTATAAGAGAGGAAGTTCTCAATACATTTCTCCATCCCTTGTAAGGGGAGAAAACATTAAACTGTATTCATAAAAAGTAATAGGGGCAATTTTTTCTGGGAGAAATTTTTGCCCCTAAAATGGATTTAAAGGTCAATTTTGGATTACATGTCAGCAAGTTTGCTGAAGTAACTCAGTGCATCGTCCTCATCGTCGTCATCAGTAGATGCTACAGATGATTGAGATGCTTTGTAACTTTGCTCCAACTTTTCCATCACCTGATCTTCAGTCACACTCTTAGATTCAGCTGCAGCGTAATTGTCATACTCAGTTTCTTCCTCTACAGTAGATTTGCGAGTAGACTTATTACCCAGAACATAATCAAGACGCTTCTTGAGATCATCATAAGACTTGAATTGATCTGCAGCAGTGAAAGCAGTCAAAGAATGTTGCTTTTTCCAAAGTGCTTCTAGTGCATCATCATCTTCCAGAAGAGCACTGGGACGATCAAATTCAGACTTATCATAGTTCCAATAACCATCCTTCTTAACCAACTTCAGTTTGAAGTTGGCACCTTGCCAGAAGTCAAAAGGATTGATGGGAGTCTCATCTTCAAACTCAGGTTGCATTGCTTCCATGATCTTATCAAAGATCTTCTTACCAAACTTATACAGGAAGACACGACCCTCATTCTGAGGATTGGCAGGATCCTTTACAACATAGATGTTTGCATAGAAAGACAGTTTGCGCTTCTGCTTACGAACAGTTTCCTTATCCTTATCACTTCCACTATTCCAGAGTTCACGATTGAGTTCACTGACAGGATCTTTCTGATTGATAGTGGTCAGAGAGTTCTCAATATACCAACCACCAGGACCCTGGAATGCATGTGAGAACAGTTTCACCCAAGGCAGATCTTCCCCATCTGATGCAGGGAGAAAACGAATAACTGCATAACCATTTCCACTCTTATCCATTTCTGGTTTCCAGAAACGATCATCAGAGGAACTTCCTGCAGTGTTATTCATCTTTTCAACTTCCTTCACCAGTTTGTTGGTGAGGGAACCCAGAGAAGACTGCTTTTTAAGATTGGCGAATGACATTTGTATACCTCGTATTAGTTGTATTTGGCTTGTGTGTTTTGTTGTGTCTCACACCTACACATAATAACCTGATCCTCAGGAGTTGTCAATGGATTTTTTCATGCTTTCTAAAACCTTAGTCATATTAGAAAAGACATAGGTCAAGTCCACATCTGATGGAAAACCCAAAGACTTTGCAGATTCCATGATCTGTTCTTTCATTTTCTTAGCATCTGGATCATCAGATAAACTAAGTCTGGTGTAAAGAATCTTCTGCTTCTCAAGAAGATCAGAAAGCATCTCTACATGTGCAAGTTTATCATTCTTATCCATGCTGGGAAACTCCCAGACCTTTTTATAGACTTTTTCTTGAAGTCTGGAAATCTCATCCATCTCTTCACGAACAAGATCTGAATTGAAGAAACTCATTTGATTATAATGCCCTTGAGGATTTTTTTATAATGAAACACATCTATATGTAGGAAAGGTGAGTACTTCTTCAATTTCAGACTTACACTCTGCCAGACAGGATCCAGAAGTTTCTTGTCAAAGTTCTTACTATATCCAAATATCCTATCATATATGACCATGGTTTCTAGACAGATATTTCCACCAAGAAAACTCTTCAGAAGTGGTGGATGCCCTTTAGAGCAATCAAAGACACTATCTACCTTCTGTCCTTCAAACAATGTCTCAGTCTCTTGCCTAAAGACATAGGACAGTGATTGGTTTCTCTTTTTCCAATCAGTATATCTATTCTCACCACTTCTCATGATGTCCCCAATCCAAAGGGACTGAGGATCATCACAATCAACAAAGTTTGAGACAAAGAAGTCAATGACCTCTTCATCATTCTTTTGTCTGCTCAACTTTTCAAAGAAAAATCTATCTTTCCTTTTGTAAAAGGATTGGACAGTTGCTCTGGACTTACCACAGTATTTGTGATAATCATATTTTTCTTTTGTAAAGTGATTTTTTAATCCAAGATAAGACTTGTAAGTATCAAATGGGCTCACTTTAGGAATCATAAAGGAAGTTTAGCATGAGATGTTTTCTTGAGAAAATTCAAGTCCATAGCTTCACACTTGATTTTCTCTTTCAAGGGTTTTGAAATCAGTTTAGGAACTGTCTCAATATCAACATTATTCTTTTCGCAGAAATGAATAATGGCATCAATATACTTCATACCTTTATTGTCCTTCACAAGAGTTTCAATCTCTTCTGAGAACTTTCTAGAGCAATAAAATTTGCTTTCTAATAGTTTATTGATGTCATTATTCTCAGGCATACTCTTGTAATTTGAATTCAACAAACTCTCTAATATATTGGGAAAGTAACTTAATGTACTTTCTTTTGTCATACTCTTCATAAACTACACACTCTCCATCCTCACAGGACATAATGATTACAAACTTTTTAACTGCAATGCCAGTCATTTCATATAGCATACATGCATATGCAGCACACTGAACAAAATAATGTTCAATCCATTCTTTGGGTTTTGGTTTCTTAGATGTTTTGAAGTCAATGATAGCTAGTTCACCATCATATTCTGCAATACAATCAACTGTACCAGCAACACCAAGTTTTAAACTGTAGAGGGAAGATTCAAGAGCGTGAATATTATTTATGTTATTAAGTTTAGTCTTAGATTGTCTAAACAACATATCAGAAAGAGGTTGAACTTTTGGCAACACTTCATCATTCTTTAGATAATGTTCAACCAATGTGTGCATGTCAGTTCCACGACTTGTGGCAGCCTTGGTAATCTTGTTTGCTTCATTCTCACCAACCTTCTTTCTCCAATTAACGAAGATGTCACGATTGATGAAACTGATGACAGAGGTGATAGATACTAATTTTTGTCCATCAGGAGCATCATAGTATCTAACACCATCAATGGTCTGCCTTTCAAGTTTTGGAATTTCAATATCTACATGCTGAAACATTACATACCCAATTCAAGTTTTGTCATAATGTACTCTTTAACAAGTCCACTTCTACAGATATCTTCTGCAGCAAATTCGATTATACCAAATGATGGCATATTTTGCAAGATTCTCATGAAGTCCATAATGCCAGTTCTTTCTGAGGTCTTCACCAAGTCAGTTTGAGTGGCATCACCACAGAACATAATCTTAGAATCTTCACCAATACGAGTGATGATGGAATCTAGTTCGTGAAAGTTCAGGTTCTGAAATTCATCAACAATGATGATAGCATTATCAAAAGTAGTTCCTCTAATAAATGAGGTACTCCAGAAACTAATAGTTCCTTGTGCTTTTAGATTTGCATAAAGCATTTCAAAAGCAGAATCATCTGGCATCTCAAACATATACTTCACCATATTCTTATATGGAATCTGGTAAAGAGAAGACTTGTCTTCATGGTCTCCTGGAAGGAAACCAATTTCTCTGGTGGCTACAAGAGATCTGACAATATAAATCTTCTCATATGGAGATCTGGGATCAAGAACTTCTTGCAGTGCATTGTACAGGGTGATAAAAGTTTTACCAGTTCCTGCACAACCATATGCCACCAAGTTTTGATTTTCTTTATATTTTTCAAAGAAAATTTCTTGGTTCTCTGTAAGGGGTTCAATCTTTTTAATATAATCAAGATTGATTGGTTTCTTCCTTTTCATTTGTCTATTACTCATACCAAAGGGAACTGGGTTAGTACCGATACCTGATTTTGCTTTTCTTGGCATTGTTTAATCGTAATGTTTCAGGGTGCTGCCTGGTTGTTTTTTGGCAGTTGAAATGACATCCTTCCAACCAGGATGTTTGGTATAGATCTTGTTAAAAGGATCTCCCATTTCAACACCTAAGCAAGGAGCATTATCAGGAGTATAGTATCTCTCCCAATTAGGATTGTCTTTTAACCACTGGTCCCAGTCATGAATACTCATGACCACCTCTTTGGTTTCACCAGTTTCCTTGTGCTTTACTGGATAAGTTGCCATAATTAAATCATTTTATTGTTGTATTTATTACCACTCAAGAGCTTCTGCAATAACAGGAAACTGTTCTTTGAAGATAGATTTGCACATCTCTGCAATTTCCATGTGCTCCTTCTGAGTGCCATTTGCAGCCCTCAGATCGATATAATGCATCCAACTGCGCAGAGAACCTGACATATAAAGTCTGGTAGGAGTTGCCAGAGGAAGCACAAAGCGAGCACACTCTTTTGCCACACCATTATCAAGTAGATGCTGATACAGACTCATACCTTGAGCAAAATAGGTTTCAATCTGCTTGTTAGACAATGCTACAAACTCAGGATCCAAGTCATCAATAGAATTCTGACGATTCTTGGTATCCTGACGGCGAAGTTCTGGGAGCGGGATCGTCTCTGAGAGTAGGGAACTATCAGCATAGCGTTGTGAAAATTCCTGGAATGTGAAGGACCTATGTCGCAAAATCTGAGCTGCCAGACCACGAGTAGTCTCAATCTCCAGAGTCATAAATGCCTGCTCAAAGATGCTCCAGTGCTTGTGTTTAATGCAATACTTCAGGAGACCAGCAAACTTATCATTGTCCTGGTTGTTGGGGTTAGAAACCCTTGCACAGTAAGCAATGTGTTGCTCTGCATTGGGCGTAAAAGAAACTAATTTTACTTGTTGCATTGGTCTTCTCCTTTAACAAATTGTTTACGACACTTCTTAACTTCTTTCAGTTCATCCTTAATCATCTGGTATGCATCCTCTGCAGAAATCTTCCTTGCCACTTCCATAGCAGTAATGATTTCAACCCTTGTACCAAAATGTTTCAGTGCTTCTTCAAAGCAGTTTAGTTCTTCATACATCTACATCACCATAATAAACTTCATCATAATCCTCAATGTAAGGAGCAACCTCATCATATTCATAGTTTGATAAAGGATTCGCATCAAGCAGTTCTTCCTTCAAACCCTCTAAAACTACTTCCAGTTTACAAATCAGTTTTTGAACCCTTTCTTTATTCATTTCTTACCATTAATAAAGTATGCATTGAAGTAAGCAACTATGCCATGTGAGATTTGGTTGCCTTGTGAAACCCAATCATGAGCACACTCATAGATGTCTTGAGTTGAGTATGGTGCTTCATCAATCTGAGCACCACCATATTTTAGCATAAGAATTCTCAGACACTCCTCTCTAAGTTTCATCCTTTCAGGAGTATATCGCCAATCATTAGTCTGGGTATCCATCGTCATCATCAAAGATTTCATCGTAATCGTGGAGGGTTTTATCTTGAAACTCAAGATACT
>Ga0208898_1002265_pt1 | contig 11882 bp, 20 predicted proteins | sample VirMetDEL_Mar_4_FD_184513 | JGI IMG/M metagenome (GOLD analysis project Ga0208898, IMG submission 184513) | Aqueous microbial communities from the Delaware River and Bay under freshwater to marine salinity gradient to study organic matter... | ecosystem: Environmental > Aquatic > Marine >...
CAACGAGAACGAATGGCATTTCGATGAAAGCGATTTTGAGGAAGCGCACGAAGATATTGCCCTATTGCGCAAGGTGCGCAATGACGCGCAGAAGATCGACAAAAGCCTATTCGATCTCGCAAGCTTCTTTGACCGTTGCGCGCCAAACTGCGTTGAATTCGAGGACCATTGGTCAGATTTTGACGAAGCGCTATGCGACGCAAGAGCAGCTTTTGCGAAAGCGATTGCAGAAATGTGCAAATCTATCGAGCGCGCTCGAGGCGAGCCGCTTGATATGGCAAAAGAGCGGATCGCCGCCGAGTGGATGGATGGCGAACGTTTTAACGTGCGGGGGGAATAACCATGAGCAAGACAGTTTATCAGCTTATCGCAGAAGTGGCCGCAGAAGCGGCAAAGGCTGGCATCGCAAAAGGCAAGAAGAACCAGCAGCAGGGATACCAGTTTCGCGGCATTGATGACGTTTACAACGCGCTCGCTCCGCTGCTAGCAAAAGCTGGGTTGGTTATCCTGCCGCGCTGCATGACGCGCGAAGTTACCGAAAGGACGACGAGAAACGGCGGCGCGTTGTTCAATGTGGTGGTCGAAGTGGAGTTTGATTTTGTCAGCTCGCACGATGGCAGCAAACACACGGTGGTCATGTATGGCGAGGCAATGGATAGCGCCGACAAGGCGACGAATAAGGCCATGAGCGCTGCGTACAAATACGCAGCAATGCAGGCGTTTTGCATTCCGACAGAAGGCGACAACGATGCCGACGCAACTACCCATGAAGTTGCGGCAAAGCCAAAGGTCAACGAGCAATTTGCACGCGTATTTGACGGCGCAATCGCGCTGTTAAACGGCTCGCCAAGCGTTGACCAGATCAACCGCGCATATGTCGCCGTCGCTGGTTTGTTGGGCCAGGGCCAAGATGAAAAGGTCTCTGTTCTGCAACGGCAGATCGGCATAAAGGCCAAGCAGCTCGGCTATGAAGTCGACAAAGAGCGCAAATGCTTTGTCGATGCAATCGGTGCAATTGAGCTTGGCGGCTCAGACTTTCCAGGAGACGAATGATGACAGACGCAAAGCACAACAACCCGCCTAGCGACCAAGAACTGGTGCTGCAACCGTTCGCGGACGCAATCGCAGAAGCGCAAAACTGGCTGGATGGTGAACCCGTCCAGTCTGAGGCGCAAATGAAAGCCGTCGATGCGCTTATCACACAGGTGCGCAAAGCCAAGACAACGCTGGAAGCCGAGCGCAAGAAAGCGGTGGCACCGCTGAACGACGCGGTAAAGGCTGAAAACGCTGCCTGGAAGGCTGTGCAAGAGCCTATCGAAATTACGCTTACAGCGCTGGTTGAGATCGTGAAGGACTACAAGGCTAAAATCGCGGCAGAGAAAGCAGCGGCAGCACAAGCAGAAGCCGAGGCGGCGCGCCAGGCAGAACAGGCGGCCATTGAGGCAGCACGCGAGGCTCACGGTAGCGGTGACGCTGAAAAGCACAAAGCAGCGCTAGAGGCGGAAAAAGCGGCCAAGGCGGCCAAGCGCAAAGCGAGCAAGGCCGATAGCGCGGCTCAGGTCAAAGGCATGCGCACCGTCACCAAGCACGAGATCGAGGATGTTGGCGCGTTGATCAACTGGATCGCAAAGAACGACCGCGCAGCATTGATCGAATTTGCGCAGGAATATGCACGGCGGAACCATGCGCTGAAGCCGATTGACGGCGTGCGAGTTTGGAAAGAGAAGGAGGCTTTTTAAGTGCTCGCGCATGAGGTTTTCGTTCCGGCCCGCGTGCGCGGCGGCGGCCTGGCGCTGGTGCCGGTAGACGACGCAGGCCAGGCGCTGGTCGCATCATTGCTCAGCAAACGCGACGGCGTAATGGTGACGGTGCGCAGCGCGCGAAACCCGAAGCACCACCGCCTGTTCTTTGCTCTGCTGAAACTGGTGCAAGACAGCGCGCCGGTCGAAATCACGACTGAAGCGCTGCTGTTGTGCATCAAGCATGGTGTGGGGCATGTCGAGGAATGGACCGACCTTGACGGCGTAGTGCATGAGAGGGCGCTGTCGATATCGTTTGAGAGTATGCCTCAGCGCGAATTTAATGCGTTCTTCGATGCCGCAATCAGTTTTGTCTGCGAGCGCCTGCTTGTGGGCTCGGATTTTGAGGATGTGAAACGAGAGGTGCTTGATGCCTGCAAATGATGCCAGGTTTGTCTATGTGGACGGCCAAGCGGTCGCGGCCAACGGTCAGGAATACGAGCTGCTAAAGCGGCTCGTCGTGACCAACAAGGCCACCAGCGAGCGCGACCTAATTGCCATGTGGGATGCAAACCACGCGGCTGTAAACTGGCTGGCAGACAACCAGCCGCAATTTCACGCGATACTGCTCGAAGCGTTCGAGCGCCGTCGCAAACAACTGAGGTAAGCCAATGACCAATCAAATTGATAACCAACTGCTCGGCAAGTACGTCATTGTGCGTACGTACAGCGCGGGCGTTTTCGCTGGAACGCTGACGACCAAAAGCGGCAACGAGGTGTTGCTAGAAAACGCGCGGCGTCTCTGGCGGTGGCAGGTTCCCGCTGGCAAGTCCATCAGCCTAAGCGCCGTCGCCGTCGATGGCATTGATCACGCCAGGAGCACAATCCCGAACGCAGTTGACCTGGTGTGGCTAGAAGCGATTGAGATCATTCCCACAACCGACGCGGCTCGCACGTCTATCGAGGGAGCACCTGTCTGTGAGCAGAACTAGCACCGAACGCAGCGCAGCCGATGGCTGGGGCATTGGCTCTGGCTGTGGCTCTGGCAGGGGCGATGGCTATGGCTGGGGCGATGGCCATGGCGATGGCGATGGCTCTGGCTATGGCGATGTCTGGGGCACTGGCGATGGCTATGGCTCTGGCTATGGCGATGACTTTGGCTATGGCGATGGCTCTGGCTGGGGCTATGGCTGGGGCTATGGCGATGGCTCTGGCTCGGACTCTGACTAGCCAACCCTCAACCCGTGCCGGGCGGGTAACCCCGGCATCCAAAACAAAATCACACACAAGAGAAACCAAAATGACCATCCAAACACCAATCACCCGCACCACCTCGCCCGCCCTGGACGCCATGCTGGGAGTCAAACATCCCGTGCTCGACCATGGCTTTGTCCGCGTGGTTGACTACATGGGAGACGATAAGGCTGTCGTGCAGGCAGCACGCGTTTCCTACGGCGATGGCACCAAGGCAGTCAGCTCAGACGAGGGCTTGCTCCGCTATCTAATGCGCCGGCGGCACACGACGCCATTCGAAATGTGCGAGATCAAGTTCCACGTCAAACTGCCGGTATTTGTCGCCCGCCAGTGGATCCGCCACCGCACCGCCAACGTCAACGAGATCTCGGCGCGCTATTCGGTGCTGGATAAAGAGTTCTATGTGCCGGACACCTGGCACACCCAGGCCAAGGACAACAAGCAGGGCAGCGGTGAGGCTATGAGTGGCCAGGTGCATGTGACGGATAGCTACACTAGGACTATTGAGGATGCGTTTGTCTGGTACGACCTGGCGGTGTCCTCTGCGGGCGATCCAAAAAACAACATGGCCCGCGAACAGGCCCGCATGGTTCTTCCGCTCTCCACTTACACCGAGTGGTTCTGGAAGATCGACCTGCACAATTTGCTGCATTTCTTACAGTTGCGTGCCGACCCGCATGCGCAGGCAGAGATCAGAGCCTATGCCGATGTGATGTGCGAGATCGTCAAGCAGTGGATGCCGTTGACCTGGCGCGCGTTTGAGGACTACCGCCTGAACGCCGTCACGCTGTCCGCACAGCAGCATGCCGTCCTGCTTGACCTGGTGCGCTACCTGGACCAATCCCGACCCACATATGCTGCCCAGCACGATGAGAGCGTGACGAGCTATCTAGATGCACATGCCACCGATATGTCGGGGCGTGAGCTGGCAGAGCTGAAGCAGGTGCTGTCGGTATGACAATCGAGGCCAAAGTCATAGCGCACAGCGCACACAAAGGCTGCCCCGATCTTATCACGTTGCAGCTTCGCTACCCGCGCTTCATTCATGCCGAGTTAATGACGCACCGCGCGTTCAGCCGCAATGCCAGCAGCAGCCGCGCCGTGCCGGTGGAACGCATGATTGCAGACGTTGAGAACGACATCGCCATGCCCGTAGAATGGGGAAAAAACCAGCCTGGTATGCAGGCTAGAAGCGAGATGGATATTGAGGATGCCTTATGGGCTAGAGTGGTGTGGGGAGAGGCAGCCAAAGACGCCATTAAGCACGCCAAACGCCTGAACGCTCTAGGCACCCACAAGCAGATCGTAAACCGTATCATGGAGCCCTTCAGCCATATCAGCGTAGTCGTGACAGCCACCGACTGGGGTAACTTCTTCGAGCTGCGCTGCCACGATGACGCCGACCCAACCATGCGCGCGCTGGCCTTTGCAATGCGCAACGCGATTGCTGACAGCTCTGCCGGTGATTTCGACCGGTTCTGCCAATGGCATTTGCCATATATTGGCGGGGAAGAAGTCACGCGATATTCGGTCGATGAGCTGAAAGCCATGTCCGTCGCAAGGTGCGCCCGCGTCTCATATCTGCGCCACGATGGGACCTATACGACCGCAGATGCGGACGTTGCGCTTGCTGCCAAGCTTGCCGAGGCACGCCACATGAGCCCCTTCGAGCACCAGGCGCGACCGACGCCAGGTGAGCGGCATGCAAACCTTAACGGCTGGCAAAGCCAGCGCAGTCTGATGGATAAAGAGTTATGGATAGAAACATGTTTGCTGGGCTCAGCTTAATAGCTTCGGCTGTACTAATGGTTTGCGTGCTTTTGCTGGTTAATGGATTTGCCGTCAAGCTCGAACAATCGCGCTACGACCTAACTGCCTGCGAGGCGCTGAAAATGGAGCTTGCAAAATGACCTTGCTTGTAGACCACCAAATCCGTCGCCTTGCAGAGCGCGGCATGATCGAGGACTTTTACGACGAGCCGTACCAGCCAGGACTTAGCGCCGGGCTGACAAGCTGCGGGTATGATGCGCGGCTAAGCTCTGAGTTCTACCTGATTCGCGGGAACATGTGGGGCTGGATTGATCCTCTGCGTGGCGTGATCGACGCAGAGATGGAAAACGTTTCGATCTGTGACGACGACGTTTGCGTTTTAAATCCTGGCGACTTCATCCTCGGCCGCACGATCGAGACCTTCAATATGCCGGACAATGTTGCGGCTGTCTGTTGGGGCAAGAGCACTTATGCGCGTTGCGGTATTCATGTAAACGTCACGCCACTAGAGCCTGGCTGGTGCGGGCAGGTGACGCTAGAGATTCACAACCAGGCACCGAATTCATGTAAACGTCACGCCACTAGAGCCTGGCTGGTGCGGGCAGGTGACGCTAGAGATTCACAACCAGGCACCGAGAGCGGTCGCACTTCACCCAGGACGCGGGATCTGCCAGTTCCAATTCCACCACCTGGCGGAGCGTCCCGAGATCACATACGCGGACAAAGGCGGCAAATACCAGGGCCAGGTAGGCGTGACTATTGCGAGGGGCAATGGCGATGACCAAAACTGACACGGTGCGGGCATGCTTGGCGCGCGGCATGGATCAACGGCAGATCGCCACAGAACTTCGGGTAACCTACACAGATGCCGGAAAGATCATCGGATACATTCGCCGCATAGAAGAAATGCGCGATGTTCGTGAACGTTACCAAGGCCAACGCACCTTTGACAAATGGAAGCGCGCGACTTAAACATGATGTGTTGCCCCAGCGGGCGGTGGGCTAAAAACACCCGCAGCGTCAGGCATGCAAGCGCCGCGTCTACCCGGCCCTTTCCTCCCTCGGCCCCGTTCTACGGGCGATGTTGATGACGCACAAAACCCCGCCTGGTTTTCAGAGCGGGGTTTTGCTTTGAACTATCCGGAATTTCCGGTTAGTTGATTTATCGGATTAGCGTTTTACCAGCGCGCCGCGCGGCAAGCAGCCACGAGATAGCGCCGCCGCCGCCAAGCCAGACAGCCGCGAAGTCAAGCAGAGCCACAAGCAGGTTCAGGCCCTGTTCAAACTGGCCACCAGCGGCCATATCGCGCAACGGGGTAGCGTAGGCTAGCAAAGCAGCAATCGCCCCCAGCGCCGTTTTGCGGCCCTTAAGAAAGGTTGCAATTGGCGCAATGCCAACCGCCAAGATGATGTCGACAAAATTTAGCTCATTATCGCGTGAGCCGCGCGTGCCTGGGTTACTCATGATGTGGATGTCTCCTAGTTTGTCCAGTTGCACCAGTCTGCCTTTTCGCCCCTGCCGTGATACTCGACAGCGAGCCTTGCCCTGGTGATAGATGTGGCCCAATCGCCCACAAGATCGCTTGACACGTCCGCAAGGACGCGGCCCGCGAATTTGCCGTCGCGAACGTTGCGAAGATCGACCGCGCTGCCGGGCGCAAACAAATCGGCCATCATCAGCTTGGCGCTTTCTGCCAATTGCTTTTCCGCATCGCATTTGCCGCGCCGCTCTGGCGTATCGATGCCATCGACCCGAACGCTGATTTCATGAACAACGATGCCCGGCCAAATGTCGGCATTCACAACCACGGTATCGCCATCGATGACGCGCACCACCGTCGCAGCTACAGGACCGGAGATGGTTTGGGCCTTGGCCATGTCTGCTGCCATGACACCAAGCAGCAAGACAAAAACCGCCGCTATGCGTTCGATCTTGTTCCCAGAGGCATACATAAAACCAGACAGGACAATGAACATTGAAGCGAGCACTATGGCCTCCGAATTCCCAATAAGCGTCCCATAGGATACCACGCAAGCGACACCGCGTCACCCTGGTTGCCGCCAAGCACCTGGATGCTGTCTGGCTTTGACGCATAGACAAAGCCAACATGGCCTTGCCATGGCTTGTTGCGCTCGAAAATCACGATATCGCCGTGGCGCATTTTGCCTATGGCAATGGCCTGCCCCCAATCCAGGAACGAACGCGCATTGGCCTTGTTCGTGCCGACTATGCGCGCCTCACTCAGACACCAGTTTACAAACGCTGCGCACCACGGCGTTTCATCATCTGCGGCCTTCAGGCTGGTCGCCTGGTGGTAAGCCAGTATGCGCGGGTTATGGTGCGGGCCTTCGATTTCTGTTTGGCCGATTTCGCGCAGTGCTACGTCAAAATAAGCCGGTATCTCTCGCATTATTTTTCGCTTTTGAATTGCTGGTCTACGCCGAGCGCCGAGCGCCGAGCGCTGCTACGGCAGGCGTCTTTCCATCAACAGCTTAAGGGCCTGGACGTTCTCGTCGATCCTGGCAAGAGTGACGGCCTGCTGCTGCGATGTTGCCTCTAGGTTTTCGATCCTAGTGTCATGACGCGCTAAGTCGATGGTGTTGCGCTCGATGCTGGCCGCCAAGTCTGCAATGAACCAGATCAACGTGACGGTTTGCATCCCTACGGCCAGGATGAAGCTGACGTTAAATGACTTGCTCAGGTGCCATTGATTTTCTTGTGCCATGTCATTTCTTCTTTCGCGCTGCCATAGCGGCTGCCTTTGTTTTGTAAGTCTTGCCTGTTTTGGGGCATTTATAGCCGCCAGCTACTTTTTTGATTGGCATGGTGATTTTCCTACGTTTCTGAAATCCAGGAGGTTGTGTCTTCGCCCCACACATAGTCTGCACCGTCTGATGGGTATGGAACTGGCGGCTCCCAATAGATATCTTGCAGCAATGGGCTGCCGTCGCCATAGGCATCGCGAATTAGAGGCTCCATGATACATGCCAGGATTGGGTCGGGGTCTGTGTTGTCCTCGAACGGCGGGTTTGGGTTCCGACCAGTCCAAGTTTTCATGTCAACCTCAACGCCTTGCCAATTAGCTAGCACATCTAGGTTATCAATGATCGCAGCGCCATAGTACCAGTCTCCATGTTTGTAGCCCGTTGCCGAACGAGCCGGAAGGGCTGCTGCTGGGCCGTGGCCTCTATTGAGTTTGTATTTGAAGCAAATCATCTTTAGCCTTCTCTACTAGACCTGGGTGCTCTTGCACTGACTGCAAGAAGCGTTCTGAATAACCGTCGATCAAGCCGACCTGCCGTAGAGCCTCTGCGTTGCCTGTGCCGACCGCTCCTGTCGCTTCGATGTCCCGTTGTGCCTGCTCTGCGATACGATCTAGCCAATAGGTGCGTTCTGCTTCTTGAAGTTCTTGGTTCTTGAATTTCGGTAGTTGCTGGTAGATTTGATAGAGTGTGTCAAACTCTCGCAAAGCCCCTGTCAGGGCAATTTCAAGTTGTTGTAAATCGACCTCTTTTTCTTCGACATCAAACGGGCATGCGGAGTTCTCGATTTCGTGCTTGAGCCTCCGACGATTAATGTCTGCACGCTTAATTGAGAAATATTTGGCTTGAAGCTCTACCATACACTGAGCAAACTGTCTTTCGGGGGACTTGTGAGCACCAATGACGAAGTTACTAATCTGGAAGTCAGACCTACCTTGAAAAGCCTCTAAGAATTGCTCGTGTAGTTCGTCATATTTCTGTTCGATTGGCTCTATTGATGTGTTCATAATGCTTTCTTTTAATAATGCTATGCCGCTACTAGCGCGAATCTCGCCTGACTCAAATTGGCACCGGAGACTGCTGCTGTTGTTTCTGTTGCATATGTGGTTCTGTCTGCGGCTGTTACAGGTGCACCGTCATAACCACCAGAAAAGAAGGCTTTCTCTGCGTTACCTGCTGATGCAGGCCAGCCTCTCGCCCCACTTAAGTTGGCTCCAGAGACTGCCGCAGTTGTTTCTGTTGAATATGTGGTTCTGTCTGCGGTTGCTACAGGTGCACCGTCATAACCACCAGAAAAGAAGGCTTTCTCTGCGTTACCTGCTCCCGCAGGCACGTTTCTCGGCTCACTTAAGTTGGCTCCAGAGACTGCCGCAGTTGTTTCTGTTGAATATGTGGTTCTATCTGCGGTTGTTAAAGTTAATGAACCGTTATAACCACCAGAAAAGAAGGCTTTCTCTGCGTTACCTGCTGCTGCTGAGCCGTCTCTCTCCTCACTTAAGTTAGCGCCAGAGACTGCTGCTGTTGTTTCTGTTGAATATGTGGTTCTGTCTGCGGTTGCTACAAATGAGCCTGTATTGCCACCAGAAAAGAAGGCTTTGTCGCTGTTTCCCGCTGCTGCTGAGCCGTATCTGGCCTCACTTAAGTTGGCTCCAGAGACTGCTGCTGTTGTTTCTGTTGAATATGTGGTTCTGTCTGCGGTTGCTACAAGTGCACCGTCATAACCACCAGAAAAGAAGGCTTTCTCTGCGTTACCTGCCGCTGCGATGGTGAATCTGGCCTCACTTAAGTTGGCTCCAGAGACTGCCGCAGTTGTCTCAGTTGAATATGTGGTTCTGTCCGCTGTTGCTACGGGTGAGCCTGTAGTGCCACCAGAAAAGAAGCCTTTGGTGAGCTGGGATTTGTAGAAGCCGCCAGTGACAACGTACCCTAGAATGAGCTGATGAATGCCAGACATTAACTTACGTTTCCTGTTATGACGCAGGTCGTGGAGTCGATAAACAAAACCGTTGCCACTCCATAAGCGCTGAGCGTTGCTGATGCTGCGTCCGCGCCGTTTACATACGCAAGCGTCGGGCTCAGTGTAAGAGTTATTCCGCTGGCGGAGTTGTTGAAGATCGACACGACATCCCCTGCGGCCATAGTCGAATTCGGTACGGTGACTGTTGTCGATGCGGTCAGGCACTTGCCAACATGCGTTGCTCCTACAGTAGTGGCCGCTACGATAGGGATGTTGCGGTATCCGATCTTGACGTCCCCGACCCCATCGTTGATCTGCGCCCCGTTAGTCAGAACGCCGTTTACAGTGATGGTATCAGCCGAGTCGGAGCCTAAGGTCACGCTTCCTGAGAAATCACCATCCTTGGTGTAGAAGGTATTCCAGCGATTTAATGTCCCACCTAGGGCAGACGTTTCGGTTGCAGATGGCAGCAAATCGTCCGAATAGGCAATTCCACCACCGAACGCGAATGTCTGTGCACCGTTGAAAGCAACCCTAACCGCACCCCCAGAGTAGTATAGACCGCTGTCTGAGTCGTTTGTGAAACCTATCGCGGGCGAGGCTGCGGTGCCATCTGCCAAAAGGAGCCTTGTATCCAGAGATACGTCTCCTGTGAAAGCAGCGCCGCTTAGAGCCGCTACGCCTGCTTCGGCAGCAGTCTGATTGATAAACGCGCCTGTGGTCGTGTCATAGGCCAAAAACTCGTTGTCAGCAGGCGTACCAGAAATTTGGACGTCATGGCATTCGCTGAGCAACTGGCCAGGCGTGCCACGAACGAAGATCGTCCCGCCGTTTTGCGCTGTTGCGGAATAGATGACGTAGGCGACGGCTTGCTTCGCGTTTGGCGCTGATGGCTGCGTTTCGGTTAGGCCGCCCGCTGTTGCCGGGTCGCACCATAAAATGCTTGGCTGCGTAAATCCGCTAGTGTCTATGTCACGGACCTTGCCGAACCAAGTCACCTTGCCGTCGCCACCAGCAGTGATTGTTTCTGTCGCGATGCCAATGAACATTTTCGCGTTTGCCGCAGAGCTTGCATCCATGAGGCCAACGGTGATGCGCCCGGATGCGCCAAGCGTTCCCGTTGCCATGACCGCCGATCCGTCTGCGATGTCGGATCCAGTGCTGTTGCGCACGTTGATTTGGATTTCTTGCCCGATCTGCAAGATCGTGCCGTTTTGAACTAGGTTGGCGGTCAGCTCATCAGGGTTCCAGAAGATCGAGCCTTGCGCCTCGTTTCCGTCCTCGCTGTATGACGTGTTTAAGCCGATAACGTCCGCCGTTGGCTCGCCCAGGTTAGGCGTTGTCAGCGGGTTTGTGCCAACGTCCATCGCCTTTAGATGCGCCATAAGCTCACGCAACGCGCCGTTGGTGTCGGAAGGGCGCATTGCCTCTGCGTCTGCGTCAACGCCATATTCACCCAAGCGCGCTGCTGGTGATGCCGCCGTGCCTAGGTTGATGTTGTTAGCCGCCGTAGCGTCGTATTCGCTGATTTTGGTTCTGTTGGTGAACGCCATTGGTCTGCCTTAAAGTTTCATAATGAATGCCAGGGCGTAGTAGGCCGGGCGATTGTCAATAGCTGTTGGGGTTGCCGCGCCGTAGGTGCTTTCAGTTACTGTGACAGGCACTGTTGGCTGTGATGTTGGGTTGCCTACCGATACGGAGACGGCCTTAGAGCTGCCTGGCGCCATGTAAGCATATGGTCCCGTAGAGCTTACAGCGCCGCCAGTTAAGTTGAGGGAAGGGTCGTAAATAGCTACGCTTCCGGAGGCGTTGTGAACGTGATTTGGCAATGTGCCGCTGGCTGTTACGCTGTGATCGTGCTCTGGAATATTAGCTTCCGCCAGTGTCACGCTATTCTGACCACCAGTCGCCCCAATGGCTGTGTATGTGGCGCCTGTTGCGACAATAAACTTGTCTTTTAGGTCTGGGGTGCCGTTGGTGCCATCGCAAATTGCCCATCCGTCGGGGATTGCCGCAAGCGAACCGCTCCACATGCCGATAAAACCGCGCGGCAAGGCAAACGAAACGCCCGTTGCAAGCCCTTCCTGGCTGCCGTTGGCGCGAGCAAGGTCCGTCGCTAGATCGGCCATGACTTGCCGCTGAGCGTTGTTCAGGTTGCCTGGCAGGCAGTTTTCGGCAATGTCAATGCCTGTCAGCACGTTTCCGTTGCTGCTTGCCGTGGTGCTGTAGTCTGAAAGTGCCATTAGTAAAGCCCTTGTCTGCGCGCTTGTTCAAGGCGCTTAATTTCTTCCATTTGTGCTGGTGTCGGTCGCTGGCCTGTGATTGTGATCGGCTTAAGCGGCCCGCCTTCTGGCAGGATTTGTTGCGACAGCAAGCCGCCTGCAACTGGCGCAGCGGCT
>Ga0208898_1002266_pt1 | contig 11877 bp, 1 predicted proteins | sample VirMetDEL_Mar_4_FD_184513 | JGI IMG/M metagenome (GOLD analysis project Ga0208898, IMG submission 184513) | Aqueous microbial communities from the Delaware River and Bay under freshwater to marine salinity gradient to study organic matter... | ecosystem: Environmental > Aquatic > Marine > Coastal...
CTACATTTAAAGATCAGTTTATTCAAGGTAAGATTTTGAATATTGCCACAATGGGTGCTGAAGCTACAGATGTTCGAAGTGTAAAACAAGACTTAGATTATAAGTTTGTCAAAGCTTCAGAAGCTTATGCTAGAGCTTGGAGAGAAGCTTATATGCCAAGTTCTACATCAACCATGACAGGTGGTATAGATGATGTTGAAGGTATGACGGTAGATGATGATTATATTAAAGAAGCTGAAAAGAAAGCAAAAGCTAAATTTAAATTAGTAGGTAAAGATCAAAGTGAAGAATTTACTACTACTAAAAAAGGAAAGTATCCTTCAGGTCTATCTAGAAAACAATTTAAAGAATATCAAAAACAATTAGGTGAGAAACCACATAATACAGGATTTGGTGTTTTTGATTATGAAAGATATTGGTTTGAAGACCATTTTCCAAATATTTCAGATCCTGGTTATGAAGTAGATAAAGAAGAAACAGAAAGTCAAATTATAAGAAATCAAAATGCTGAAAATATAGAAGATTTTAGAAATATATGGAAAAGAAAAACAAAAGGTACTGAATACGAAAATTGGCCATCAGAAGCTGTAAATGCATTATACGAACATATGCAAACTAATGTTAACATTAGAGGTGATGTAGAAAAAGGTGGTAGTTTTTTAAGGTTTAATTTTGGGGATGAACAAAATTTTGTAGACGAGGCTACTGCACAAGCAATAACATCTTTAGATCCTATGGCTGGAGCTGCAGCTCTTACGGTTGCAAGAGGAAAAAATCTTTTGAAAGGTGGAAGAATTGCGTCTGAATATAGTATTGGTGGTAATGAAATATCAAATCTTTTAGGTCTTGAGCCTCAAAGATTAAGTGAAGAAGAAGTAAACGCTCAAATTTTTATAAACAATACAGTTGCAAGAAATGATTATGAAGCTTTTCAATTCAGTCATCCTGGTGTTAGTTTTGAAGATTGGAAAAAATCAAAAAAACAACTTATAAAAAATTCTCAAAAGTCAGAAACAATATTAGAAACTAAAAATGTTCCTAGTGGTAATATAGTAATACAAACAATGTTAAAAAATAAATCACTTGAAGGTTTAACAAATCTTGATTTATCTATTGAAAAATATACCAAATCTCAAATGGAAGAAATGGGTACTACCGCTGGGGAAGCAATTGAAAGTATTGGTAAAATTGGTGAGATTGCAAGTATTAGTGCCCCAATGAGAATTCGTGAAGCTGGAGATTACACTAAAATTGGAGGTTATCAATTTAATGTAACTGATACAGATGGTAATATTTATAGAGTTCAAACTCAACCCTTAGAAGTTGAAGAAGCATCTACTATCGTACCAATGCAAAATATATATAGAAGTTGGAATAATGTTGGTGTTGTTCAAAGCCCATCAGCTGTTGGTGAAGATTTTGTAGTACGTTCTGAACAAATAGTTGTTGGAGAAAAAGGTAGAGATGGATGGGTAGGTACAAATGGTGCTTACATGGAAGATATTAATAAATTAATTGATGCTGGTATTGTAAAAAAAGAAGATATTTCAAGAGGTGTTACATTAGAAGTTTCTTACGCTCCATTTAATACATATGGTAAAGGAGGTGATTTTCAAAATAGAGGTATTAAAAAATATTATAAAGTAACTGAAGATGGAAGAAGAACACCTTTATTTGATCCTAGATATTATGATCAAACTCTTATGAACGACAATTATAAGAGACAGCAAATTGAAAAAGGGAATCTAAAAGAAGAAGATTTTCTAACAGAAGAAGGTCTTGGTGTTGTGAGAAGTCTTATGATGAACAGAAGTGATTTTGCTAATTTTATAAGACAAAAATCAAATATTGATTTCTTAAGACGACAACGTGTTTCGGCAGCTAAATTTAGAAGTTCAATAAATCCTGAACAGTAATGGCAAAAGAAGTTAAGTTCAAACCTGTTAATTTTGAAAATTCTAATCCAAAACCAACTGTTAGTTCTAGCCCAACCGAAGAGAGTTTTATTCATGATATGAGCACCCCACTTCGTATAAAAGATACGAAGTATGATTCAAATTTACAAGCTTATAGAATAAGAAGAGAGGGTCTAGAAAAATCATTAGAAGCAAATCAACCTTGGGTTGATCAAGCAATGAATGGTTTAACTAGAGGTGTTGTTTCTGGTCTAGCAACTGCTGTTGAAGACTTTGCTTACATTCCAAATATCTTTACTCAAGACTTTGAAGCCAATGCTATAGCTCAAGCAATGAAAGATGTTAAGGAAGACTTGCGAGAAGCTCTTCCTATATATAGAAAATCTGACGATCCTTTTTCTATGGATAGTGGATTTATTTGGGAATCACTTGCTGGTGTATTAGACTCAGGTATTGGCTTTGCCATTCCTGGTATAGCCGTTTCAAAAGGTATTTCACTTGCAGGTAGAGGTATATCTAGAGCAGGAAGACTTGGAAGACTTGGTGCAAGAACAGCAGCATTTAGACAATCTGCTTTAGCAAATCCTGTAATCAAACAACTTTCAACATCTACAATGGCTGGTGTTATTTCTAATGACTTAGAAGGCACTATGATGGGTGTTGAGATTTATGAAGGTAAAATAAAAGAACTTACAGAAAAAAGAAATAATGGTGAGATTGATGCTACAGACGAGCAAATAAAAGAAGCTGCTCATAGACAAGCTGCTAACTTTAAATTACACAATAGAGCTTTTGCAATAACAGATGCTTTTGCTCTTCAAGGTTTGACAAGAGGACATGGTGTTACAAGAAATCTTATTGCTGACCCTAAGAACTTTAAAAATAAACTTACAAAAGCTTTAACATCACCTGATTCTCTATTGGCTCAGGGTTTAACAGAAGCAGGAGAAGAAATCTCACAAGGAGTTCTTCAGAAGATGGCTGAGTTTAGAATTGATAAAGAATTTGGTTTAGCAAAAGACGATAAGTCTACTATGTCTAGAGCATTGGAGTATGCTTTGGATAGAGAAACTCTTTATGAAGGTATGCTTGGATTCTTTGGAGGTGGCTTCCAAAGAGTAGTATCTGAGAGTACAAATAAAGCAGCTGACTTTTTTGAAAACAAAAGGATCGATAAGAAGATTAAAAATCTTCAAAGTCTTATAGACAACTCAGATGATGTTGTTGAAAATAAAAAGCTTGAAGCTCGAATAGAAGACTTACAAAAACAAAAAGCTTCTTTTAAAAGACAAGAGTCTTACGAAAAACAACAGTCTTTGATTGCAGCTCTTGAAGAAGATGTTGCTAAAGCTATGGCTCAAGATGTAAAGCTTTCTGAAGGGGAAGCTTACTTTAACAAAGAGACTGCAGCTCATGAGCAAATGCGTCAGACGTTTAGAGATGTAAGATTTAGAAAGCTTGCCATTACTCACTTTGAAAATGGTACTACTGAAAAACTTGAAGAGTCACTTAATAATATTGAAGACTCTGATTTGAGAGCACATTATTTAGGTAAGCTTAAGACTTATGAAAAAGCTTATATAAATAACTCAGGTGCTGCTATGGGTGATTTACTTTTTCACCAATATACAGACATTGACATTCTTCAAGATAAAGTAAATGCGATAAACAATGCTATCTCTGAAGCAGAGAACGATCCTGTTATTCAAGATGAAGAGCTTATCAAGAATCTTCAAGAGAGTAAAGCTGTGTTTGAAGAAAGACTTAATACAGCAAAAGACGAGTATAAGAAAGCTAGAAAGAACGATCAGCAAACGCTTATTAAGATTCTAGAAAGAAAAGCTCAAGAATATAGTGATGCTCAAACAGTAGAAGAGGTTGAAGATATTCAAAAAGAACATGAGCAAGATGGTTATGATACTTCAAAAGCTGCAGAAGAAGCTAAGAAAAAAGCTAAAGAGAATGAAAACGAAAGTCTTAAAAAAGATTCTGAAGCTAGATCATATGCTGAAATGTATCAAGATGATGATTTTGATCCCTATGAAGATTATGATCCGAGCAGTGAAGGTGTTGTTACTCCAGAAACTGTTACCACCCAAGATGTTGAAAAGGAAAGAGAGGTTGCTTTAGAAAGAGAGAAAGATAATCTTCAAGAACCTTTTGCTCCTGGTAGTGATCAAACTGTTGAGGAAAAAATCAATGAAGAGTATGATGCAAAAGCTGAAGAAGCGGTTGATGTACCTCAACCAGAGTTTGTTCCTGACGATGATACTTATATTCCAGTAGAGCCCGAAGACGACTACGACCCTGAATCTTATTATAGAGATTCTGAACCTAGTCAAGAAGAGATAGACTCTCTTGAAGCAATCAAAGAGGAGAAAAAGAAAGACGAAGAAAGTGCTCCTATTACTGATTTAGAAGTAGGCAATAATGAAACTTTTGAACCAGATGGTCAAAGTAGACCTAAGACTGGAGAAAATCAAGAAGATTATATAGACGAGCCTGGTACTCAAAGAGGCGTTAAATTAATGGATGCTTTTGACGCTAGACCTGAAGGTAAAGATGAGAATGGTAATAATATTATACCAGGTTATTTTAAAAGAAAGTATGGTGCTTTTTTAAACTGGTTAAGAAACTGGTCTAAAGACACAAGTGTAACATTGGATGATTTTGCAGTTCGGCTTGAAGTAGATCTTGATTCAAATAGTTATCCTCCTAATGTAGATATTAAAGCTTTAGAGGATAAACTAAATCAGCAAAATCTTTCAGATAAAGAATTTTTAGAAATTGTTTCTAAAGTTTCTATCAAAGCCGTAGTTGTTAGAAAACAAGGAGGTGATCCTGTTATTGATTCAAGTACTAATTCTGAAGTATTTACATTTTTAAGAATTAAAAGTAATGATACTGTTTATAATCAAACTCTTCAACAGTTAAGACAAGATGTTGTAAGAGCTAGATTAAATGGTGAAGCAAGTGTAACTACAACATTCCAACAACAGTATCCTTTAAACTTTGATAATCAACCTACTGTAGATGGCAAAGCTCCTACTAATAGTATCCTTGAGGTTTTCAATATGGATCCTCAACAAGTTAGAGATAACTTGAGAGTCGGTAACTCTGGAAGAAACAGAAATGGTAGGAAAAAAGTAGATGGTGCTCGTTGGGTTAGCATGGATTCCAAAGAAGACTTTGATATCAGAGCAAGAGATGCTGGTATATCAGGTAAGATTGGAATGAAAGTTAGAAACCCAAATGGTTCTTACTCTGTTGCAAAGCTTAACCTTGAGAAGATTTCAGAAAGCGATGCGGATTTTATTTTTAGAATATACGAATCTTTGTCTGGTGTAGGCACTAGTATGCAAACACAGGTTCCAGAAAATCTTATGCGTGAGTTCAAACAGAGAACAGGTCTTAGCTTTGAACCTCAAACAATGTTAGACCTTGTTAAATTCTACATTCACGATGGTCACTATAAGAATGGAGACAAGACAGAGTTTAATCCTAAAACTAAAGTTGTTTTAAACAAAGGTGTGTTGATGTACAACGGCAATAAGTCAGTAGATAATTTTAACGACCCTATCCAAAGACAAGCGTTTATGGATTTCCTTATGGAAAACAAACGCTATAATATTAAGAAGGGTAAAGAGATGACTACTGAATATGTTGAGTGGTTGCTTAATACAAATAATACATATCCTGGACCTCCTATTCTTAACACCAACCTTGGGCCTGACATCTTTGACAATGCTGTTTATTGGAAAGATGCGGATGGTAATAGAAAGAAATTTACAGGTTCTATTTACATTAAGCCTCTAACGGTAAGGCCACAAAAGAAAGTAACGGAAAGCCAAACAAACATCCAGCAACAAGTTAAACAAAAGCTTGATGAGATTGGCACGATGCAAAAGTCAGATGGTAAGTATGGTGGAACACATACTAGAGTATCTGAACATATTTCACCAAAGAAAGGTGAAGGAGAAGTTTTACCAGCAGCTGTTAAGAGAGCTGCACAGGTAGGTACAAATCTTGACCAAGTAGCAAGAGATTTCTTTGAAGGTAAACTTAAAGCTTTTGAAGAGTATAAAGATGAGAATGGTGTTTTGTTCTTTAAGCAAGAGAATGTATTTAACACTTTTATAGAACAGCTAAAAGAAACACAAGAGAAAGCTTTAGCAAGGGGAGCTATACTTTACACAACCCCTGTACACCTTAGAGATGATGAAGCTCTAATTGCTGGTGAACCAGACATGTTACTTATTGAACCAGATGGTTCTATTAACATTGTTGACTTTAAAGCATTTGTAAGAGGTGCTAGAAGACTTAAAGATGACTCCGATGTTGAAGGTGAAACTATGCTTGAACACTATACTAAGCAACAAAACATGTATAGAATGCTTGGTATCAACATGGGTCTCAATATGCAATCAATGGGTCTTTTGGTATTCCAAATTAAATATGGAAATAGTATTACTGTAGATACAGTACTGACTCAAAAAAGAGTTTCGCTACAATTCCTTAATGATGTCAATGGATATCGTATTAAGAGAAAACCAGATTCTACATTCCCTGCTGCTAAGAATGATAACCTTAAACCAGCAGAACCAGCACCGTTTAGAGAACAGCCAATAATTGAAGAAACGGTTACTTATAAAAAAGGCGGTAAAGAATATACCTATACTATTAAAGGTAGTGGTAAAAATAGTAAAATCTTTAACGATAAGGGTAAAGAGGTATATTCAAAAGCAAGTATAGACAGAGATAAAATATTCGCTAATTTAGCAATTAAGCAAAAAAGAGCTAAAGTAGTTGAGGTTGAAGGGAATTCATATGTTGTAAACAAAGAAGGTAAGGTCATGTCTGTGGATACAGGTAAGATTATGAATCGAGAAACAAACCCAACTTTGTATAACAGCATTATACAAGAAGCTTTTTCTACTAAAAAAGAAGAAACCACAGAAGATGTTAAAAGACAAGAGAAGCTTACTAAAGCAGTCAACGATCAGTCACAAGGACAAAGAAGTATTGAGGAAAGAAAAAACAATTTGCTTGACTTTTTAGATGGTAAAACTTCTGAACGTAATATTACGCAAAATAATATTACAGAGGACCCAGATAAGGACTCAACTTGTAAAAAATAAATAAATAATGGCGTGTAAGTTTATAGCAAACAATGGGATTGAATCCAAACTTCATGAACAACTCATTAAAGAATTTGGTGGTGACCCATCTTCTCTTTCTAAGATAGGTGCTTTTAAAGAAATACCTTTCAATAATAGAGCAGATGATTTGTACGCTTTTGTACAAGGTTCTGGATTTAGAGCTTGGTTTGGTGACTTCACTAAAGAAAACTTACCCAACACAGATGAGAATGGTGAGCCCGTTTTACAAAATGATGGTGAATACTATTTTGAGAGAGAAGATGGTGCTAGAGAATATCTTACAGGTGAGGATTCTGTGTTCTCAATTCAAGATAAACATGATGTCTTTGAACTTCTAAGATTTGGTTTTATAGAATCTCTTAAGAGTGACGACAGAGGAACGCTTATATCTTTTATCTCAGAGTCTTCAAGCTTAGAAGAAGCTCTTGAAGGAGGTCTTACTAGTGTCATGAAAGACACTGTTAAAAGAATTATTACTGATGAAAATAAAGTTCTGACTGATTCACAGATGGAACTTTTAGAAAAATTAGCTTATAATCAAGAGCAAACAATTCCTATGTTTTCAGATATGATGAGAAGGTTTTATTCAAACCTTGGCATCACATTCAAAGAAGACAACACTATTGATGAAGATGAGAATGGTAACGACAAAGAAGGTGGTACAAGTATAGACTCTGACTTTAGCCCTTCTGTTGAATCAGACCCTATTAAGACAGCATCTCGTGCTGTCAAAGTTTATCTAAGTCATATAGCAAAGTCAGACTCTAAAAGTAAGTTTGGTGAGGCAACGTATGAATCTTTTAATGGTATTCAAAAGACTCTTATTCGATTGTTCTCTGATGCAGAAGGAAAGTCTTTGTCTCAGTTTGACATGACCTTTGGAGAACTCTTTGACTTATATATTGATAGACTTAGTAAACTAGAGAATGAATTTTCTTGGGCAAGCACCATTATACAAGACCTAAATAAGATGAAAGAAAATGGAGATGTTAACTCCATTAAGCAATTCATGGTTGGTCTTACAAGTCAATATTATAACTATACGATTGGTACGTTTGACACAAAAGGTAATGTAAAATACATTTCTTCATCTGCTTCTGAAGGAAATGCACAGAGGATTATTTCTGCTTGGAATACAGATTTTATTTCCAACAAAGGTTCTTTACAGCAACTTTCTCCAGATAAAGTTAAAAAGGAAAGCGACACTCAAGAGGGTGTTGTTTCTACTGTCGTTGATCACATTTTTAACAACCTTTCTTCTTTTGATATAAACATCAAAAGACAAGCTATTGAAGATGTCATTACCGATGAGAACTCTACATACTTAACAGGAAATACTGAAGAGAAAGCTCTTAAGATTCTTAATTTCTTTAATGACTTTGTTGAAGACATCCAAGAGAAGAAAGAGAAAGGAGACTTCTTTGATAGCTCTGGTAGAGAGAAAAGTATAATCAAAGAAAATGAGTTCATTAGAGAGATTGCAAAGAAGCAGGTTCTCTATATGGAGGATAATATAAATGAATCTGTTCAAAGACCTAGTGGTCAATCTTATTCTTTTTCAAAACCAACATTTATAAAAGACCAGCTTGATCGTATTCTTAATGCAAAGAACTCACAATCTTATATTAAGAATCTTCAGAATAATAAGTACTACGCTGTTTCTAAATGGTTTGAAGCATTAGCTGATAAGACCAAAAAAGCAGCTGTTAATATGATGTCTCACTTTAAGAAAGACAGGGCGAGTGACGCTGGTAACGATAATAAAGATATTAAGCTTGCTGATGAGTTGTCTATGAACATCACTATGATGTTAAGGGCAGTCACAGCAGAAGGTAAAAAGCTAAAACAAAGACCTGTATTTAGAACACTTACTGCTGGTGATAAGTCAAGAGCTTTTCATATTGAAGGAGACTTTCCAATTACACAGACTGAGTTTTTTAATGACAACAAGCTTGGTGATAACGTAATAACAAGAGCTGTCGACTATGTAAATGCTGAATTTACAAGAGCTTATGATGTTGCTAAACAAATTAAAGCTGTTGAGAAAGGAAAAGCAGAAGGTATTATCTACTATAATACTGGACCAAAGAACGGTCTTAAGATATATTCTTTACCTGAACTATCACATCAAGTATATAACGCTGTTGTGTTTGACAAGTCAGATCCTATTGCTGATAAAATGAATCAAGAAACTAAAGACTTGATTCTAGACCTCCACAATAAAATCAAAGAGGTAAATAAGATAGGACTGTACAGTGAGAATGGTATGCCCATGTTTGCAGATCTTGTTAAAGATAACGAGATAAGTGATGACATAAGAGCATTTGTTGAAAACATTGTTACAAAAAAAGTATTAGCAGGTGTTGCAGACATGAGTTCTTTCTTTCATCCTAATGTTAGAGGAACTAAAAATGAAAAACCTCGTATTGTTGTTGACAAACAAATTCTTGATGAATATAAAGCAAGAAACAACAATAACGAAGATGCGGCTATTAATAATATTCTAGCAGATTACTTTGTAAATCAGTTCTTTGCAAATATCGAGTATACGAAAATGTTTACTGGAGACCCTGCTTATTATAAGAATGAGGATGACTTTAGAAAAAGAGTACAAGCTACTTACATCGATGGTGATGTAGGAATCTTTGGTGACTTCAAAGGAAAGACAAATAATAAATTTAAAGTTGCTGTTACCAAAAAGATTTTTAGAGCAACAAAAGAAGAAATTTTAGAAGAGTGGAAAGAGTATATTGGTGATAAAATAGAAAACTACAAAAGTAATAACATTGCTGATGCTCAAGCTTGGATTACACTTGACAGATGGATACAAATTGAAGAGTCATTAGGTAGGTGGACAACGACACATGATAAAATTTTTAAGAAAGTCAATAAAGGTAAAGATCTAAATAAAAAAGAACTAGATTTTGTTCTGAAGAATCATCCACCACAGTCAATGAAGGGTGTTTACTTTAACATTGATGAAACTGGAAGACCAACATACTTAAAGTATTCACAAGCCGTACTTATACCTCAACTTATCAAAGGCTCTCCTACATTAGAAAAGATGGCTACACAAATGAAAGCTGGAGGTATTGATGAACTTGTAACACTTGATGGTATTAAGGTTGGTGCTCCATCAAATATGTTTGATGCCAACTTAGATGTTGAGAACAGTAAGTTCTTGACACTTGAACTTGATGCAACAAAGTGGAGACTGCAGCAAGATCTTCCAACAAAAGGTGTTAAGCAACAAGATGTTGGTTCTCAGATAATGAAGAACATTCTTGCGAACATCAAGCTTGATGGTAATTATACATTAGATGGAGAAACAGTAAAAGGTTCTCAGATTAAAGATGAAATCTTTGAAATCATCAAAGAGCTTTCAGATGAGGGTACTTTAAGTTTTAAAAAAGAAATTTTTCAAACTGACGAGAGTGGTAATATTATCGAAGGTAAAATTGATAGAACAAAAGTTACAAAGCTTATTTTAGATAATCTTAGAGATGTTGATGAAAATATAGAATACGCTCTTAATAGAGGTACTAGCTTTGATGTTCTACCAAATATTAGAACTCAAGTTCAGAATACTCTTTTCTCACAGATTGCAAAAGCAATAAAACCAAAAACATTGGGTGCTGGTTTTATTCAAGTAGCTCCTTATGGTTTTGAAAATTTTGAGAATAGGTCTGATGTTATCTGGCTCAAAGAAGGAGAAAAAGTTTTAGATCCACCCAGAGAAGCCAATAACTTCAAAGGTGAATTCTTAGTATCAGGGTCTTTATTGAATAAGCTTATTCAAAAGAAAAAACCAGGTGAAACATATAAGACTTACATTACCGATAAGAAAGGTAACATAGAAAGAAATGAAGATGGTTCTATAAACACAAGTCGTTTGTTTGGACCAGAAGGTTTGTTCAATAGTGTAAGTGACCTTAGTGCTATTGGATACCGTATTCCTAACCAAGGACTTTCATCTAATGATGCTTTGACTATTGCTGGTATTCTACCAGATATTGCTGGTGACATCATTGTACCTTACGGAGAAATCACAACTAAAACAGGTTCTGACTTTGACATCGATAAGATGTATGTCATGTTTAAAAACATAGAACCTAATTTTTCAAAAGGTAAAAGAAGACAAACTACAGATCTTGTCGATAAGTTTATGGGAGCTAGTGGATTAGAAACTCCTAATAATAGATTAATTTCTTTATACGAATCTATTCTAACAAATCGTGAGCATACAATTCCTCAAACACTAAATCCTCTAGACTCAAGTGAGCTTCAAGACTTTATTGAAAAAGAGCTTGGTCTTAAAAAGATATTTGACCTTTTTGATCCTGTTGAGGATTTGAAACTAAAACATAATATTAAAGGTGGTAAAGCAAATGTAGGTATCACAGCAAACCACATTGTAAATACTGTATATGCTCAATTAGCACAGTCTGAAATACTAGCTGACTTGGGCGTTGGACATTATAATGAGACAACAAACAGCACAGCTTTATATGAACAATATGTAGAAGGTTCTGATAATGAATATATTACTAAAACTCTTAATGACTTTCTTAATGCATTTGTTGATATTAACAAAGATCCATACATCGTAAATGGTAACTACAATACTAAGACTACTGGTATTGCATTTATGTTGATTAGAGCTGGAGCTTCAAAAGAATGGGTAACATCTTTTCTAAAGCAACCTGCTATTGACCGCCTTCTAAAAGGTATGGAGATGGAGGACGCAAGTGTTACAGGTTTTGTTCCTAATGATAAAAAAGCTTTACAACGACTTATTAAAA
>Ga0208898_1002269_pt1 | contig 11861 bp, 18 predicted proteins | sample VirMetDEL_Mar_4_FD_184513 | JGI IMG/M metagenome (GOLD analysis project Ga0208898, IMG submission 184513) | Aqueous microbial communities from the Delaware River and Bay under freshwater to marine salinity gradient to study organic matter... | ecosystem: Environmental > Aquatic > Marine >...
CTGATAACCAGTAACACTTATATTATTGTTGGTGATTAGTGAAATTGTGCCAAGACTTGAAGTGATGGTGATGCCATCTACTGGCACATTAGCTTCTGCATCGGTAGAAACTAGCGGTGTTCCAAGACTTACTCCAATACCTGTTAGTTCAACATCGGCTTCTGCATCAATAACAACGCTAGATACTCCTAGGCTTGAACTAATGCCAGCTAATGCAACATTGGCTTCAGCATCAATTTGTACATTAGCAACACCTAGGCTTGAGCTGATACCAGTTAGGGAAACATTTGCTTCGGCATCAATGGAAACCGCTGCTATGCCTAAGCCTGCGGAAAGAGAAGGTAAGGTTGCAATAGCCTGAGCATTAACAGCAGCTGTGCCTATACCAGCCGTTGTTTGCTGACCATCGGGTGTTACATTTGCTTTAGCAATAGTTGCAACGGTGCCAAGATCTACGGTTACTGATTGTCCTGTAACTGCTACATTTGCTATACCAGTTACTGTAACAGTGCCAGTAGCCGAGGTAATTTCTTGACCTGTTACATCAACATTGGCTGTTGCAATGACTGTTAATGAGCCAATACCTGAAGTGATCGCCTGACCAGTTAGTTCTACGGGAATAGGCTCTGACCAAGCTCCTTCGCCCCAAGTGCCCCTACCCCATCCAGTGATGATTGCCATTATATAAGTTTGCGGTTGCCTTCAAGGGGCTTATAGATGTTCTTTAGTTTTTCGTCTATAATACCAGTTGTGGAAACTATATATTTTTCTTGGGAATCAGGACCTGCGGTTGTTGAGCCAATAAGCTCAGAATCGTATAAGGGTTTTTTCATTCCTGTTGAAGGTTCAGACTGGGAGGTTGCAAATCCTCTGAAGGTTGGAGATTTCTTTGACAACGGCACCATGCTTGATAAGACAGAATTTGAAAGCACATTCGGTGTCATTGGTGAAACGCTTCCGCCTCTTCCAATGTAACCACCAAATCTTTTCCTGATTACAATTTTTTCTTCAAACGCTGGGTTCATTTTGGTGCGAGCTTCTGCAAATATTTCTTGTTGCACCCTAATAAGCTCTTTTTCTTTTTCAATAACCTCAGCTGGTATTTCAGTTATGCCTTGTTTTTCTAAATTTTCACGAATCACTCGTTGTTGTTGATAATATGGGTGAGATTTTTTGCTTGCCTCATGCATAGGTCGTGAAATAAGTTGAACTTCTCCAATAATTGTTTCGCCATTGGGTAATTCATAAGCAATGTTGACATTTCTTGCCTGAAAACCAGTTTGAGAGATTAATTTTTCTCCTTCATCAATAATTTTGTATTTTTTAGAAATTTGTCTAACAAATTCATCGCCTTCTTCGGGCATATCTATGAAAACTCTTGTCCTGACAGGATCTGCAATCATGTTTGGATTTCTTCCTCTAAGCATTTTGTCCTCAATGCTTGAAATAGTTTTAATTTCTGTCTCAGGATCGACTAATTTTTCTAATCCGACATCGTCTGCGATGTTGGTGATTTCTGCTTGAAACCCTTCGTTAGCCATTCGTGCACGATTGTGTAAATCTTCTGCTGTTTTAATGTTTTGGTTAGTAGCTTTTATAAAATCTAACTCAGCTATCGCAAGTGTTTTTGGATCAACCGTTTTTTGCAATTCAAAAAGCTGCATAGGTTTGTTAATATCGGGGGCAAATTTAGTGACCGCTTCCGTTAAACTCTCAATTCCTGCTTTTTTTATAAAGGGTGGTATTGCTTTGGTAGCTGGTATTAAATCAAACGCTGATAGAGCTACTCCTAATGGATCGCCTTCTCTAAGTGCTAGTTCTGTTGTAACGCCTGGCACAAATTCAGATGCAAACCGCAGTGCTTTTTTAAAAGGATCACCGCCTGTGACTTGTTGTGCTATTGGATCTTGAACAAGATAATCGTAATACAAATCGCTTATGCTTTTGTATTCAGGTTTTGTTGGCTCAATAATGCTTTGTGGCGGGCTGCCAGCTTGTAAAATCTCCTCAGGAGACGGTGCCTGATAGTTAAATATATCTATCTGATCAAATTCGTTTGCCATGGGCTACATTATAGCCCATTTTCTAGCCTGCCTCTTTAAATCCTAGACCTTGAACCTTTCTATGGAGAATGTTATGCACCTTCCAGTAAGGAAAGTCTTTAAACCCAGCATGAGAGTTTTGAATTTGCTTGGCAATTCGTCTTGCACCTAGACCTCTTTTCTTGCATTTTTCTATGGTTCTAAGCACTGCTTGCTCCTCAGGGATCTCTTCTAGTTTCCAACGAGTCTTTTTGCCATGCTTGACAGCAACCTTTTTGTAGCCAAACGGTGCAGAGCCACAAATAGAATAAGACTTGGATGCCCAGTCGAGTTTGCCATCGTTGAATCTGTCAACAATGTTACCGTGCTCAATCTCAGCAACTGCGGAGAGAACCATCAACATAATTTTGTTAGCCATTTCGTTCATGTCAAACTTAGCGTGGAGACCTTTTTCTTTCTTAGACTTTGGGTAGGCAATTGGGATATCACCAAACTGTTGACAGAAATACATCGTGACACCAATGTCCTCTAAGATAGGAATGATTTCCAATAAATCTTTGGAGTTTCTTGATAGACGATCAAGTCTTGTGGTGATGACAATGTCGTGTTCTTCTAGCGTGTCGGTCATTTCTCTTGAACCTTCTCGCTGTTGAATGGACATGGTTCCTGATTCGCCAGCATCAATGAAGAAGTGATCAACTTCTCGGTTGAACTTGTCCCTGACAAATTCTTTGATCAGTTTCTTTTGAGTTTCCAGTGAGCAGCCGTTAGTAACTTGCTCGTAAGTAGATACACGGACATAGCCGTAAATGTTATTGATTTGATTTTTAGGTGTTATCATTTTTACCTCCTATAAAAATTGCATAACTTAGTGTTAACAGCACCATAAGTTTAACTATTGCTAATATAAACTCAGGTGCCATTAAACATCTTTATTGACCAAACCACCTTAAGGCAACGATACTGCCTAAGATGATGACTGCTAGAACAAAAACAAATTTATGATTTGCTTGTGGCAATTCTTTTCTAAAGTTTGCATATTGTTCTTTTAACATAGCCTCATGCCTAAGCTGTTGTTCTTTTAACAGCTCTTGGGTAATTCCTTTTTTTGGTTCTACCTTAGCTTTTGTGGTTTTTTTTCGCATAGTTTTTGTCATGACTTCTCCTATGTACAAATTTATAATTTTTTATAATATCCTGTGTGATATCTTTTTTCAACTAATTTTGTAGCATCGTCATAATTAAGATCATTTTTGTTCATGACTTCACGAATCCGTTTCTCCTTTCTCTCAGCCATGAATTTTTTATTGAGATCTTCCCATAGTTCATCATGCACTGCTTTCTTGGTTTCCTTATCCAACTTGGTCTTAATAACCACATCGGATTTATTTGGCTCCCAGCTCTCGTAGAACTGTTTAACCTGATCCTTCCAATACCACTCAATCACTCCGCGGGTATCAGAACGAGTGTGTAAGATTACGGGGAGATCAAACCCCTCAATCCATTCTTCTATTTTCATTTGGCACCTCCTTTGTAACCTTTGCTTAATAGATAGTTGTGAATTTTTTCCCAGTCGATGTCGTTGTTGGCAACGCCCCAAGTAAGAACTCCATGAACTCCATAAAGATTTTGTCCTTTAAATTTGATGGGAACATGAAGTTGAATATTGGTGTAGTTTTTGTGCTTGCCAACATAGCTAATCTTAATACCGTACTTCTTGCAAGTTCTTCGCACTCGGTTGTAGTAAACTTTCTTTCTCTTAGCTTCATCGCTTTGCCCGACTTGTTTTACATTTTTACGCTTTTCTATTGCGGGAACTGGGGCATAGGCTTTAATGTATTTTCTTTTCCATCTATGGTCCTCAGGTTTTACCCACTCCATGCTGTGGTTGTCAAGGACTAACTTGTCTACATCATCCCAAAGCATTTCGTGTTCAGTTACCTCAAGCATAAAATATCTAACATCGCTAAATACAATGTTGTATTTTTTGAAAGCCTTAATCCACTTAGCCACATGAGTAAGAGTGAGCGGTGGTATATCGTTATCTCTAGCACCATCATTTAACCAAGCCCATTTTGTATTTTTAATCGGGGCATAATCAGTGTTGACTCCAAGTGCTCTAAGAACCTTGAGAACCTCTGATCGTGTCACTCCTTTAACATTTCTTTTAAGGACCTTGCAATAAGTAGCGTAAACCTCATCGTAATCTTTGCCAACCAAAGCAGCTGTTGCATAAGGAGCACACCAGTTGCGTTTGCTTTTCGCAGACTTTTGGGGAACAAATCTTTTTTCCATCATCAATACCTCCACTTACTATTATACATATTTCCGTGTCGTTGTATACATTTTTATAAAAAAAAATAATCTTTTATAAATAGTTGTAATTTTGTACAAAATCCCTATAATATAAATGTGGATATGAAGTTAATTAAAAAGGAGGTCGAAATGGTTGACAAAATATTCGTGTTCAAAGCCTACGGCAAAGAGTTCAAGGTCAAAGCCAAGAACTGGAAAGATGCCATGGGTGTTGCTAACGAGGAGTTCTTGAACTACAAGAACTTTCCTGATTTAGATTTGGGTTACTGGATGCCTGACAAGTATGGGTACTACTGGGCGGTTGGCGACAACTTTAATTAAGGAGGGATGATGAGTTTTTTCAAAACTAAAGAAGTCCAAGATCTAAGAGCCAAGTATGACAATAAAAGATGTCTTGACTTTTATGTAGAGCTTGTTGCTCTTATGGACAAGTATCACGGAATTACTGAGGCTGGAAGTTTCCCAACTAAAGCTGCTCAGAAAGATTTTCTTGATTATCTAAACCGAGCTTACGACATGGATCGTAACTATGTGTACAAAAGCGAGCCTAATATGCATAGTTGGAAAGATGCTATTTATAACCTATGTCATGTCAGAGAGAAGCACAGAAAGTTTAACGATCCTGAGAAATTTGACAGAGTGATGAAGTTGGTTGAACTCAGAGAGTATTACAAAGCAATGCCAATTGTTAAGAAGGCTCCTCAGAAAAAGTTGCCTAAAAAAACTGCTCTTGCTTGTACTCACAAAGGTACTTGCCAAATTTGTTTTAAGGAACACTGTGTCAAAAACGATAGCTTGCTCATGGTTGATCATGGATACAACATCAGCGAAGGCAGAGGTTGGTACTTTGGTCAAAGAGTTGGGAGCTGTAATGGTTGGGATCATCTTCCATTGGAAAAAGATTGCAGCCTAGTCAAAGAAACTTATCAAGATTGGTTCAATGGATTGTTGAGAATGCGAGCCAACAGACACAAGCAGTATTTCAAATACGACAAGAGATTGAAAAAAGATGTTCCAGTTGATAACCCTTACAACACTCATGAGAGAAAGTGGTTGCTCAAGGATCTAAGAACTTTCAAAGATATCATCAAAAATTGGGCTCCCAAAGAGCTCAAAAAGGTCGAATTTGCGGATGAAAATAATGTATAAAAATGTATACAAATTTGCAAAACTGTGTATAATATAAATGTGGATAGTAAATTGTTAATGAAAGGAGGAATGATGGTTTACAAAGATTACACAAAAGAACAGCTTATCAAGAAATTTGGTAAGGGTAACAAACAGATTCAAGTCTACAAAAAATATGACTATTGCAATCAAGAATACACTTACGAGGTAAGAAGTGTTAAAAACAAACCGCATGAAAATCACCAAACTGTTTGGGAAGTTTTGACTGACGGTGTTTGCTGGACTAAGGATGAATATAACGATTATGTTCATATTCAAAAATACAAAGATGCTTACGAAAAGGGGGTGGTGTAATGAAATATGCAGATATTCAAAGCGGTGACATAGTCACTGGTAAAAATAAGTTTGGAGAATTCAAAGGCAGAGCCAAGATTTTAGGTCCTGCTGGCTGGGTTCTTAATTGTGGTGGTGCTCCTAAAATTGTTGGTCCTGATAATTTTGTCAAGGCTAGAAAGGGTGCCAATAGAGAACCCGATTACTTGGGTGCATTTTTAAATGGAGGTGTGTAATGAGTGCTTTTCTAGTAAATCCAAAACATATAGCTGAGATAGTTAAGTATGCTTACAAAAAGGAATTCAAATTTGCATACAACTGTTTCACTAAAAAACCAATTGACTGTGATCCTAAGAACATGGTCAAACTTTTGGCTCAAGCCAACATTGATAGCTTAGTCGCAAGATACGGTGAAGATCCTAACGACTATGCTAATTATGTGGATGAGTGTTTAGATCTTCTTAAATATTCAACTAAGGGTGGCGGAGTCAGTTTATTAACTGGTGTTGGTTATTGTGATCTTGGTAGTGACGATATTTACAACATGCTTTGTTGCTGGAACTACCAAGCCTGCGAGGTCGACAACTGGTTTGAGACTGATGCTTACTGGTTGCATGTTTATCTCAAAGATTTGGCAGCTAGAAAGATGGCTAAGGATGCAGTTGTTCAATGGGAATTCAATCCAAGTGCTAAGGAGGTGGCGTAATGGCTGTTGAAAAAATCTATCTTGATATGGATGGAGTCTTAGCTGACTTTGTTGGAGCTGTGCAAGGACCTGACTTTTTGAATGGTCCTCTCACTGGCGAAGAGCATTACGATGAGAACAAAAAAGAGTTTACTGAAAGGGGACTCTTTAAGGTTCTGCCACCTATGCCCGATATGAATGTCTTGGTTAACTTTGTTAAAGAGCTTGGCATTCCTTGGGAGATCTTAACTTGTGCTGGTGCTATCAACCGAGACATAGTCGTCAAGGATAAAACCGATTGGATCAGAAAATATGTCGACAAAGATGTCCCGATTCACATTACCACTAAGGGCAAGGAAAAGGCTAAGTATGTCGATGGCAAGCAGAAACAGATCTTGATTGACGACAGATTGGAAAACATCAACGCTTGGAGGCAGGCTGGCGGTACTGGGTTCTTGCATTTAAACGCTGCGGACACTTGCAAATATGTTAAACAGTATTTGGATAACACTAAGTAATGAAAAACAAACACAATTTCACCACCGCTAGTTTCAAGTACAAGTGTTTCTGTTATGATGTCTATAACCTTACAAATGTGGAACAACCTTGTAAGGAAACCAGTTCAATTAACAATTTTGGCGATTGGTGCCTACGGGATTACCAAGGCAACCTTTTGGCAAAAATAAAGCCAAGTGGCAAGGTAACAAGACTATGACCGACAAATTCGAGACCATGAAATCAACTGAATTACTTCTCTACATCTTTGGAGATAATTCACCTAAAAGGTTTGTGCCAACCATCGTTCCGATGAAAAATGACTTGGGCAGATCTAGGGGTTACTGGGATATGAATACTGGCGATGTTTGGTTACACAAGGATTTGGTTGACAAGGCTATAACCATGAGAATGTTAGAGATTTGTGAGTCAGAGAGAAAGGCTATCAAGATAGAGATTGAAAATCAGGTCGGCAACTATGATGATCTGATAGAACAATTGGCGGTTTATGATAGGCTTATTGATGAAGTAAATGAAAATACCGTGGCTGTGTTGGCTAGGTATGAAAAATTTAAGGAGAATTGATATGGGGCAATATAACGAGGCTGTACAAGAGAGAAGGTTTCAAATATTCAAAGAGGAGACAAACTATCCTACAATTGAGGGCAGGGCTGAGTGGGATTATATCCTCTTGCATTATCCTGATGGTAAAAAAGTTAAATCTTTTACAGACAAAAGAAAAAAAGATGAAGTTATAGAAGAGGCTTGGCGTTAGTTCCAACGGCTGCTAAAGCTAGTTCTAAGGACTGCATTGAATTTACCGTGTCGATGTATTCCAATTTTTTCTGAAAAGTTTTACCCAACCTCCTGTTGGGTTTAAAAACAACCGTGTCGTTCAGTAGACAAACAAAAGCAAACACATCAACCTCCTCTGCTGAATAGACACGGTGCTTATCTTTATTGGTTATCCTCTTTTTGATATCCCATCGCACCCATTTAGAACCATGATGATCGAATGTGCTGTTAGTGGTTTTAACTTGGACTTTGATATTCGCCTGATCGCTGGTACATAAGAAGTCGTAGCGTGAAGATTCTGAGGTGCTTAAAACTTCGTCAAAGATTCGTGCTAGGTAACTAGCAGCTAGGTATTCCCCTGATCTTCCTATTTTATGTTGTACAGCCATATTGTGGTCTGAAAGAACCACTATACATGATTTTTCTATTCCGTGTCGTTTTGAAAGATATCTATGTTTTGAATGCCTAAAGCTGTGGCTCCCGTTGCGGGTAAACCGATGGAAAAGAACTGGTCTTGGAATTGTTGTCTGATCTTGCCTTTACCGTAATCCGTGCTCATGTCGTCAAATTTTTGTTTGACAACTTTGAGACCTCGTTTCTTAAGAATGTCTATGACTTCTTTGCTGGTATTCTCGGGAACGATGGCTCCTGCAAATTCATCAAAGCCTACAGCTCTTGTGGGTTTGGCTTCAAAGTATTGCACTGGTCGCATGGCGTTTAGCCTAATTGTGTTTGCAAGTTCTGATACAGCGGTGTCTAGCTCTTTCTGTGATGTCCAATCCAAGTCTTTTATATTAAAGCGAACCAAATCATCGAGATCTTTGGATCCTGCTCGCAATCCCTCTCCAATTCCTCTTAGAACATCTTCGGTTACCCCAGCATCATCTTGAACTGCATCTATGAGAACATCATGAATATCATCAAAGAAATCATAAAATTGCTCTTTTGGTGTAAGCATTTCTTTTCTAGCTCTAATATCAGGCAAGTCTTTGAATTCTTCAGCCATAATTGCTCTTATTCTATTTGCACCAAAGGATTCTAAACCTCCCTCTCCACCTCTTTGAGTTTCACGAACCATGTTGTCAACGACATTGTCTAGGGTGTAAGGTTTGGTTTTCATTGTTTCCTCAAATTCATCGAAGTAGGTAAAGACTCCGTCTTGAGTTAGATATTTGTCCTTTTGCTTTCTTACCCATTCTTGGTATCTTTTTTCAGGAAATGGTTTGCCTTTCCATCCTTCTGTTTCTCTGCCTATTTCTTTTAGAAATTTTTCTCGTGGAGCATCCATGTCATTAAAGAACGAATCAAAATCTAAACTACTGTCGTCTAAAATTTGTGCTCCTCTTTCTTTTTTTAGTTTCTCCAAACTTTCAACTCCGAGTCTTTGCAATCCTCCAGCTCTTCCTTCATCAATAAATTCTTTGTAATCCTTTTTTAATTGCTCAACGGCACCATCTTTAGCAAGTCTGATTTTTTGTGGTGCTCTCGGAGTATAAGCATCTGCTGAATAAACCTTATTCGCTGGATTAACAGCTGGATCAAATTTTTCAGGCTTACCAATTAATTGAATGTCGCCAAACCCAGTGAACGGTTGGTCAGCTTTGGTGACCGCAATACTAGGAGATGGTATTCCGCCCATCGCATCAAAACTCTTGATGGCTTCTTCGGAAGTATTGTGAACGAATACTAGATCTTTTGTTCTTGGTAATGATTGGATTCCTTTCTTGGCTACCTCAGCTGCTGCTCTTGCAGGTGGTGATACGCCTAAATAGTTTAATGGGTTCTGCAATTCCTGCTGGGCGAACCCAAATAGTTGTCTGCCTGAAGGATTGAGAACATCGTACATGAGGTAATCTCTGACTGGCGTTGGTATGGTTGGTTCTATTCTTGAGCCTGAACCACCAGCTCTCAGCAACTCTTCAGGAGTTGGAGCTTGGTAATCAAATATATTGATGCGGTCTAGGTCAGCCATTGTCCAATTATAGACGATTTTGAAAAACCAACTATTTAGAAATAGTGATTTTTAGGAATATGAGATTTAGGGTGACTTGTATTTTCATACAAGTATTTATCTGAATCAGATTAGTTTTTGAAATTTTTTTCGTAATTCTTCCAATTGTTTTGCAATATATCTAGCCATGATTCAATTGGCATCACTGCGGTGATATCGTTGTTCGCTGGCAACTGAGGATTAATCGCATACATAGGGACACACACACGGATTGGTCTGCGATTGTACTTAAACACGAGCACGGGTATCAGGGAATCTCCCGCACTTTCGCACACCTGTTTCCACCAGCCTTCCTGATACCATTCGCCTTCCTTGTAGAATTTGCACTCCACGGCATGGAACGGCATGTTCAGGTCGCACTGCGATTTGGCTTGATACTGGTCTAAGTTGCGTTTGGTGGAGAAATCAATTTGGTGAGAGGCGAAGAAACCGTTAAGGATCTTGGCTACTTCTCGTTCAAATTGGGCTCCTTTGTTTCGGCTGTTGATTGGCATTTTTCTCTCTCTTTTAAAATGGTTTTCAGGTCGTGCCAGCGATGGAAGTCTTTGGTTATTTCATCCCAGTATAGACCTTTGTAATCCCATGGCTCTGTCATCTTCCCTGACCTCTGTATTTTTTGAATTGTGCTTTTTTGTTCTTGTTCTTTGGGTATGTATTGGCTGAGGAACCGATAGATGTGTGTTTGCTTTTTGCCCGTTGGTAATCGTGGGTTTTTGCTACTGACTGTTTTGGTTTTGCCATGTACAAAATTATACACAAAAATTTTTGGATTACCTCCCCTAACCGTAAGAAGGGGGGTGGTTTTGAAATGGGCGAACTTGGGGTGCCGTCTTGGGGGCGAAAAATGGATCCGTTGAAAAAAATTAATAATTGAATGCGTAAAACTCAGCTAAAGCTACAGCTGCTGCTGCTGCGGGCAAAAAGGGGGTGTGGGGTGTCGTTAATCCGCAAATCCCAGTAAAAAAGCGGTTTCTAGGGACTCCTAGATCTAGGCTGTTATACCTTTGCTCAAGCATGTAATGTATAAACATTTGCACATTTGCGTGCATGTTTTGTGGGAAAGCCTTGCTGCGTAAGGGTTTGCGTGATAGTGAGTGCTAACTAACTAATTTTTCCAAGATTTTATTTGTACAGAGAGAGAAGCTCTCTGTACTTGGTCAAAAGAATTAACTGATTGAATTAAATAGTGTTGGGTTTTTTCTTTTCTACTTTAGTGAAATGAGCTGTCGGTGCGAACTCTTGGATCTGCTGGAGAATGTCGCTCATTTGTGCTGGCAAGAACTTAACCAGCTGTTCCATGCTGATCAACACGGTGTTCGGTTCTTTGTCATACAGTTCATGAACCAGCTCTAATTGATGGTCATGATCACATATCATGTAGGCTCTGCTTTCAAACTCGTAATACTTAACGACTGGCTCAATGGGTTTGAAACCTCTCTCAGTTACCTCAGTAACCAGTGCATAGAATGCTCTCTCCATCATGGCAACCATGCCTTTGATACTGTCAGCCACGCCACTGTTGATGGCGTTCTCAATCATTCTCTCAGCCTTATTAAACTTGTCTCTCATCTCAGGAGAGCACAAGCGTTTCAACCTGTTAACTCCACCCCAATCTCTCACAATGAACTGTTGGTTCTTACGATACTCAGCAATATGTTTCTGAGCCTGTTTGGATAGATAATCTTCTACTTTCCTTTGATCAACCATTAGAAGTCGTTGTCCTTAAGTGTTGTGTCAGCTCCTAAGAGCTTCTCTAGGCGTTTCTTGATGTCATCCTTACCCATTGCATCAAGGTTTGCGTTGATGTTCAGATTTTGGTTCTTGTGCACAATCAAACCAGCTAAATTATTCAGCTCTTTGATCGCAGATACTGAAGCATTGTATGCACCATTATCAAATGCCTCTTCAGCGACCTTCCAAAGCATAGCTCCAGTCTTTTGTGGTGTAATGGCATACTTTTTAGCCAATTCCTCATTCTTCAGAATGATAGCTTTAACCACATTTGGGTAATCCTTGCCGTTTAACAGCTTATTAGCCTGTGCAGAAGGAAATTCAT
>Ga0208898_1002271_pt1 | contig 11851 bp, 19 predicted proteins | sample VirMetDEL_Mar_4_FD_184513 | JGI IMG/M metagenome (GOLD analysis project Ga0208898, IMG submission 184513) | Aqueous microbial communities from the Delaware River and Bay under freshwater to marine salinity gradient to study organic matter... | ecosystem: Environmental > Aquatic > Marine >...
TTGCTTGATTACAGATTACTTTAAAATGTTCTTCTTGTGTCATAACTCTTCTTCTAATTTTTTCAAACCAGGGTCAGTACCCCAATTTAGTTGTATGTTGCCTTCTACTTTGGCTTCTATTTTTTCAATATCATTACCTGTGTACTTAACGATTTGGTCGATTGCACGTTGACGTACTTTAGGATCGTCATCAGCTAATAGAGAATGTAATTCATTCATAGCTGGGTCTAATAATTTGGTTAATTTAGCCCTCCATGCTTCCTCGTATTTCTCCTTAGCATCACTCCAGTATTTGGTGTATTGCTGTTCGGATTTATCACCATATTCCTTATGACAATATTTAATCCATTCCTTAAACAAAATAGGTGTTTCTGCCTTGTATCGTAATTCAAGACATTTATCTACTCGTTTATCTACTTCTGTATGTGTTAATTTTTCTCCAGCCATGATTTTATATGTTGCTTATATACTACCATACATATATTATTTGACCTTATAAGTATTTAGTGATGGGTTATATATCTGGATATAATGTGTTTCACGTTCGAATTTAACACTCGGATCACATTCCTCCAATACTCTAAAATCAAATGCTTCCCACCCCAATTCGTTTATTAGTTTAGACAATGGTTTATTCTTGCCAGCACCTATGTTTCTACTGTGTCTATAACGTCTATTACGTAAGTTAGCCGAACAACCGATATAGCTATCATCTGTTAAGAGACAATCAACTATATACACTCCACAAGTAGCAGGTATTTTTTTATTATAATGGTTACCTGGATATTTTTCTGGGTTTTCCTTATAATACCTTTTCATATAACTACGATATGCAATAGGGTCTTTTTCAAAGTGTGCCTGGGCACGTATGTAGGAACAATCCTTACAATATGATTTCCTACGTCCATTAGGTTTATCACTGTAATGAAAATAAGTGATTGGAAGTATATCTTCACAATCCAAACATTGTTTAACTATCGTATCCTCCATTTCGTCTTGCCTCCCAGGGGTTTTTATGTGATTTATGTTTCTTACCTTTATTACCATGTTGGTCACTTAGGTGGTATTTTTTATCTAATTTATTATAAAATTCTTCTACACCTGTATTATTCTCTAATTGCTGCCATACCCAATCACTATCAGGATAATGGTTTTTCTTTGTTTTATTCCATTTTTTTATTTTATACATACTTAATCTATTTTTTGACGTATGACAGAACCTACATTGTGAATGTACACCCCGAGAATGATGTTTATCTGGGTAGTAATCGGTAATCGGTCTTATTACCTTACATCTACTGCACTTTTTTCTTTCTTCCACTTTTCTTCACAACTGGGGTAGCAACTACCTCGATTTCACTTCTATACTGATTGAACATGCTGTTTGTCATCATTACAAATGACTTAAACATACAAGCACAACCTGGACGTTCAGCTTGTTTTCCCATCATTAGTGTTCTGGCTTTAACAAAGTATTTATCCATTGTTTCTCCTGAAATTCGGCCTCCACTACGTGCTGCATATTCGTTAAGCAACCATTGTGCTTCTTCTTGTGTTAAATTAGGGTTAAGCATCTTTTGTTTTTTTAATTTCGTTATAAATAAGTAGTGATAAGAAACTTGTTACTAATGCAGCTGTAAAATTCTGGAAATATACTAATGCACTCCAAAATGCTAAACACATAGGACAAGTAAATACTGTTAATAATGGTTGTGCCCAAAACATTCTGGCACGTACAATCCAATCAACCATTTTCTCTACTAAACGTTCTCTGTACGATTGAATAGGTTCAAACCAACCGATCAACCAATTGCTAAATAAAGCAATACCTAAAATATCAATTAACATCTGTGTCATCCCAATCTTCGTCTAATAATTCAACATCTTCGGCTTCGATTTTCACGTCACCATTTATAAATTGTGGTTCATCACTTACAAAATCCTTCCAGATTAAATACTTCTGGAGTATATCCATGTTCTCGTTGATGAAACGAGTTTGGAGTTCATATTCTTTTATATCCATTATTTTTGTAGTTCTTTTAAATATTCGAGTACGATTGCTTTAACCTTAGCTGTTCTGTCTGAATCACGTTTTTTAGTACGTTTATCTATTTCACTTATAGTCTGGTCAATTGCCTGAAGTGATTGGTTTGTTTGTTGAATAATAGCTTGAACCATTTGTTCTAAACCATCTATACGGTGTTCTAAATCATTGATTGACGAAGTACGTGACTTCGATTTAGACGTCGATATATAACGTTTAAATATGCGTTTTAATGTAGGTAAATACATTGTCATAAGTGATGAACCTATACCTGTAATTACTAATAATAATAAATAATAAATTTCCTTCATGTTTATTTAGTTTAAATGGTTACAATATTTCTCTACAGACTCTAATGCTAATTTAATATCCCTACGTAATGTAGCTGAACATATACCATATTGGTTTTCTAATTCCTTAAATGTCATATTCTGGATGTATTTTAATTCTAATATTTTAGAATAATACCAACCGATACCTTCATCAGTCATTGCTTTCTTCATACAACCATAATAGTCATCAATATTAATTTCATCCATTTCATATCCTGGTCCTTCATTATCAGCATAATAATCAGGAATATGTCCAACTCGTTGTTTTCTATATTTGTTATAAAAAGGTGAAGTACCAGAACGAATCTGGAATGAACAACAATGTAATAAGAAACCCATTATTCTACCATCAGTAATCATTTGATGTTTTCTACTGTCGGATTGCTTCATAAATGCTTCATAACATTCGATACATAAATCACTTGCATATTCAGACATCTGTCCCCAAGCAATATTTTTACTTACTTCATTGAAATATTCATTCCAGTTTTTCTGGAACCAGTTATTAGCTAATCTGTTTAATTCTTCTGTCATTAAGATTTAGTTACATCAAAATCGTCATCGTCATTGAACAATTGGTCAAATAGTTCTTTACGAGTCGGTTGTTTTTTGACATTGTTCATATTATACTTATTAGGTTCTGGAAGTGTTAATTCATCAGTATTAGGTACATCTAATTTAGTCTCCATTTCCTTATGCATGGCTGTCTTTTCTTTTTCTATCAATTCAGTCAGTTTAGCATCGACTTGTTTCTTATACCATGATGTACTGTAGATTTTTTCAATAGCCATTATCTGACGTTCAGTTAATTGACTAATTTCACCCGTCGATAGTTTCTCTAAGCAATTCTGTATCAATTCAGATTTCTGATGATACGGTGCCATTGATTTCAGTACATTAAACCAAAATCGTCTTTCTTTGATTGTTTGTTCCATTGTTCTTACTTTATTTATTTTACGTTTATGACATTGTACATGTACATTTCAATATTTAGTGACATATGTCGATGTCGACATGTACCAGTCAATCATATTGTCATGTCATTGTACGTCGACAAATATACATAAGGAACTCTAAGATGCCAAACTTAGGTAATAAAATTAGTAAACGACGTGAATTATTTAGTAAACGTACGATATTATTTAGGAAAAAAGAAGCCCCGTAATGGGGCTTCTCCTAATATAAAATGGTATACAAGAGGATCTGGGCGATCCACCCATACATATTTACTTTTTCTTGGCTTTAAACCAATCGTATAATCTTGTGATATTAAGTGTTAAACCGGTCAACAACACGAGGATGGTGATTTCGGCCTGCCACTGCATTAAATACATAAAAATACCGCCTATAGTGGCTGTATTCGCTGTAGTGTCCTTGATATCCATTATACTAATGTTACGCCTGCTTTCTGAGCAACCAAGTTAACAATGTACATGTTATCTGTACCCCATTGATCTAATTCAGCTTCATTGATAACTACAGTACCTTGCCATTGTGCTCTTAATTGATCATCAGCTAAAGCATAAGGTACAGCCATTTCAGTCATACCTACTTGGTATTGAATCAAACAATACATTGAAGTTACACTACCTGAAAATCCAGGAACTGAAATTGCTACTGGTTGAATTGGATAATATTGATTTTCCATGATTTATTTTTAATTAATATATTTTAGAATAATGCTGTCCAAGTAGCACCATCACTAAAGTATGGCTTAGAACCTGATACGGCGAATGAGTTATTATGTGAAGCTGCTGCTGGTAACGTTGCCCATGGTTCCATTGCTAATAAACCACCAGCATGTGTTAATGAACCAGACAATACCATTTGTGGGGCAATTACTTGATCATCGGCTGATGAGCTATAGAAGGCACCACCTAAAATAACACTTCTTCCGTGTTGCATAAGTGATCCTGTGCTACCAACGACAACCGAGTTTTCCATTGAGATACTACCTGAAATCTTGTTATGGTGACCACCTAATAGAACACTCTTACCAATTAATGAACCATTAATCTCGTTGTTATAACCAGCTACCATCGAGTTACCACCACCAGCATTACTTCTATTGTTGTAAATGTGGGTATTACCTCCTACAATAGTATCGTAGAAACCATAGTTGATATCGTGGTTACCACCACCTAAAATCATTACAGTATCACCACCATCAATTCTTGAAGTTCTTGAACCTACAATTGATACGTAAGAAGCACCACCGGCAATAGTAGAAGATAATGAACCTACAAGTTGTGGGTTACCCCCACCTGAAATAGTATTGTTTTGTCCACCAAATATTTGACCATTATCTCCACCAAATGCTGTTGGGAATCGGTTATTGTTACCTCCAAATACTTGTGCATTATAAACAGCATTAATAAGGTGATTTCTACCTCCAAACATTGCTGCTGCTGTTCTTGGGTTAGAATTACCTCTGATTTCTCCAGTATCTACTGAATACATCCCACCATATGGAACACCACCCATAATACTACCTTTTGAACCAATAATAGTAATGGATACTGAATTACCTGTATATCCGTGTCCTGAACCTGCCCTAACATCTGTAGAACCTAAAATAACACTACTTGTTACATCTTGTGCACTTACAGCTCTTAAGAAGTTACCTCCTCTATTAGCTAATATTACAGAGTTTGTTGAACCTGAAATAAATGTAGTACTAAATGATAAGTTATCAGTTGCTACTGTACCACCTACAAGAGAGTTTGTATTACCTACAATAGTATTAGTATATGATTCAGAAACATTACTACTAACTATAATAGTACCTTCATTATTATTTATTGTTGATGTTGAAGCATCTGTTGGATCATTTATTTCTAAACTACCTGTAATGATAGCTGAACCTGAATATGGGAATGGAGTAGCTGAAATTGTGCTAAATGATAAGTTACCTGCACCATCAGTAGTCATTACTTGGCTTGGTGAACCATCAGATGTTGGGTAAATGATACCTGAAGCAGTTAATGCATTGTTAATTTGTGTTCCTCCAGCAGCATCAATAATTACTTTTGCATTTGATAATTGACCACCTTGAACAGTTAAATTAGCTGTACTTGCTGCACTACCAGAAACACCTACGATTACTGCAGGTCCAGTTGATTGTAAAATAGCTTTTTGTTGAATACCATCGAAATCAACTACTACTGAACCTGTTACTTGAATTGGTCTTGTTGAAACAGATCCTACAGCAGTAACTTGGTCTAATGAAGGGATAACAGCATTTTCGGCATATGAAGCTGTTGTAGCATAAGAAGCACTTGTTGCAGTAGTAGCTGTAGTAGCACTATCTGCACTTACAGCATGTGAAGCTGAAGTAGCCAATAATGCTGATGTGGCAAATGATGCTGAAGTAGCACTTGCTGCAAAATCACTAATTTCACTATGTGAAGCAGACGTTGCTGTTGCTGCATATGAAGCACTTGTAGCTGTAGTACTTGTTGTAGCACTATCAGCAACTAAGGCATGTGAAGCACTTGTTGCCGTTGCTACTGCACCATCAACTCCTGAACCTAAAATGTATGAAGCTGATACTGCATTTTCAACTGTTCCTGAAACTGAATCTGCTACTAAAGCATGTGATGCTGAAGTTGCTGTATCTGCACTTGTTGCATTTAATGCATATGAAGCCGATGTTGCACTTGTTGCTGTTGTTGCTGTAGTAGCTGATGTAGCAGTTAAAGCATAAGATGCTGATGTAGCATTTGTAGCATACGAGGCACTTTCAATAGTACCTATTAAGTATGAAGCTGTAGCTGCATAAGAAGCAGAAATAGATACATCTGAATAAGATGCACTAATATCTAAACTACTGATCAAGCTACCACTACCATCAGTAAGTTGTGAACCAGAAATTTGTACTAAACTCTGGTAGGTATCTTTAATGTTTAACGGTCCTAAATTTTGTCCCATAATTATTTAATATTTGCTGCCCAAGGAAATTGTGGGTATCGTGAATCAGTTATACGTAAGCCTGCTTTTTGGGCATCTAACAAATGTGTACCTCTTGTTCTCCATCTAAATACGATTGGACTTCTGTACTGATTAGCATAATCAGGATATTGTTGATACAAGAAGTTGTTCTCGTTTAGTTCAGGAAGAACATTTTGTTTTTCAATAATATAGTTAACCAAACGTTCAGCATAGTATTCCATTTTGTTCTTTACTGACTGACGTTTAGTGTCAAATAAGTTTTTATCTACTGATTGACTATTGTCCCCACCAGTAGCATTAAGTAAACCGTTATTACGTGGTCTTATATAAATTGCCTCTAATGATTCATAGTAGGCAGCATACAACAAGAAGTCCTGTATATAAGACTCTACTAACGTTAAATATTCACCTGACAAAGTACTTGCATCAATGTCGGATAATATTTTTTCATACAAGACAGTACCTATAATTCTCTGTAGGTAGATGTCCTGTGCTTCTCTAACGGCATTTTTTAAGAAAGCAGTATCAAGGTTATCATTGATATCCGTGAACTCTCTTAATTTTGCCTCTGATATGATAAATGTACTTGTCATTATATTGGGAATCTATCGTTATTTGAACCTGTACCTTCAGCCTCTTTATCTGCTTTTTCGATTTCAGTTTCCAATTCAGTATCTTCACCTGAATCAGCATCGATAGAAGTTACTACATCTGTTTCTTCCTCTCCATCAGCAAACAATTTTAATTGCTGAACACCTACTGTAATATCACCAGCTTCAGGATACATCATTTCTAACATTTCCTCTACTGAAGATAATAGTTGTTGTTGGAACGGACGAATAACAGTGTTAACTAACAATAGGTAAGCATCTAACATTTCTTGTCTTCCTCCAAGTTGACCTGGTTCTTTAATACCAAGTATCATCCCTGAAGTTATACGGTGGGCTGTTAAAATCTTTTGTGTTACTAAATCTGACAATGTTGTATAATAACCATCAGCTCCATTCTGTGGAATAGGTGTGATAACAGGTGCATTAGCTGGATCATCTAAATCCATATACAACAAAGAACCAGCATTGTCTGTTCCAGCATATTGCATACGAAGCATCTCTTCGATTGCTTGTCTTTGATCTGGATCAGCATTAGTAAATGTAGTAATAGCTAAGCTTGGTGCTAAGCCATTTTTAATATTGTTTAAGTGGAAGTTATCTACTTCCTCGTCCAAGTTAATTACACGTAAAGCACCTACATAATCAGGTAGTGGGTAATAATCTTGACCCGGTGCATAAGGACGATATACGTAAAGTTGTTTTGGTTCCTCGTTAGATTTTGCCGGATTATAAACTGGCAAATAAGGAACATCTTTAGAAATTTGATTGGTAGTGTATCTGTATTTTTCACTCCATTCGTTTGAAATGTAGTATCCTGGGATTCTACCTCTATAATTTTTTTCTGCTGCACGTAACCAACTATAATCAATGTGGTATACTGCTGCTATTTTTGTACGTGATTTGTTATATACAACTTCCATTGCATAACCACCATACAATTTAAAATCTGTAGCTAAACGGCCAAACAAATCATTCCATGATTCTTCCGGATTGGCCCTATCTAAAACATAAGAAGGTTCAGCTACTAAACCCTCTCCAACAATACCATCAACAATAGCATTTATACACGTGCCGTGAATAGATGAATTATTATATAAGTCGATTAAGTGTTGTGGAAAGTCATTGTACTCTCCATACTTAACGAATTTCCCATTTGTAACCTTCTCAGTAGGCATTACCCTCTCTGCAAAGGACTTTCTGATGGTTTTAAAGTTAAATTTTTTATTATCCATTGTACGTTATATAAGTCCCATTCTCGTTTGATGATACATATTGGGTAATATCTTGTTCATTCGAACCTGATACATAAGCTCTATCTGAATAGATAAGATCTACCAAACCTTCTTGCCCTGCTGTAGCCCATATTTCATTAAATGAATCCCAAGCTGTAGCAACAGCATTCCATTTGGCATCTGCAAAAGTATAAGTATATACAGCTACATCGTATTGTCCTGATGGAGTAGGGGCTAATGAACCACTATTCGAAATAACTAACCAATTTCTGTATTGATTAGGGGCAGATACAGTTGTTAACGGAAATGTACCATTACTATTGTCGTATGATTGACTATAAGCAACAATTAATGAATTGTAATAGCCGGAAGCTGTACTTGGAACATCAATCCAAACAGCATTAGTATTGGTAGTCTCTGATTTATTAAACTGTAGCATCTCTTTATTTTATATAAAAAAGGAGTAGGGGCTATGCGTAAGCATAACCCCTTTTCCTAATTATTTATTATCCTACAGTAATGCCTGCAAGGATAGGTGTCAAATCTGAACCGCTGATTTCTGAAGCAGGGTCAGGTTCTTGTCCTGTGAACGTTAACGTAAATCCATTGGCGTCGCCAAATGCTGTACCTGAAGCTCCTTGTCCGCCATTCAATGACAAACCGTTTTGCTCTCCCAAGTAGAAGAATTTACCAATACCATCAGATGAACCGTTGTTAGTTTCAACAATCATCTTAATAGTAACATTCTTGCTCAACAAACGAACTTGGTTTCTGGTTGCACTCTGCATTTTATGCAAAGGCATGTTAACTGTCTGTTCGAAGAACACAGTACCATTTTCGGTAGAACCGTTAATAGTTTCTGTATAATCACCAGTTTGGCGAGTTAATTCGAACTTATAGAAAGTACCAGAACCGGAAATCGCTGTGATTAAGCCAGTAGCACCAGAACCTACAACCGTGTCAACAGAACCAGATAAGATATAGACGTTTCTAATACCACCAGTGTTGTCACGACAACCTAATGTAAATCCTGAAGTAATATCACATGTACTCATAATTCTGTTTTGTTTAAAGGTTCAATATTAGGCGTTATTAGATACCCAGAACTCAGGGTAAGCTACGTTAACACCAAGTTTAGTGCTGATTCTGTGGCGAAGTTGGTCTGTGTTAATGTCGTACCACAACTGGAACTCGCTGAAATCGCTCATCAAGTCAGTACCAGCAACGATTTGCTTGGCTGGGCCGAGAACGATACGAGAAGTGTTGATACCAACTGTACCTACTACTTTCACGTTAGGTTGGAAAGGCATACCAATTTCTAACAATCCACCACGGTTAACGATGCTAACTGGGTCGAAGTAGAAGTTGTTAGCTGAACGGATAGAAGAGATGAATTCACGGAATTTACCTACTGACATGAAGAATGTCAAGTCTTCTCTATCTGCAACATCTGAAGTCAATGCAGCCAACATAGTCTCTAAGTTATCCAAAGATGCAGTAGTTGTACCTACGATTTGGCTTGATGCCAAAGCAGAACCTGCTGAACCAGAAGATAAAATTTCTAACAAACCATCAGACTCACAAGTTCCACCGAAGGTAGAAGTTGAACCTGATACTTGTTGCCATAAGAATTGGTCGTTAGCTTTCTGGAATTTGTTAACTAACAAATCAGAGTAAGCTCCTGCCAATGCAAAAGTTTCGTTGTAAGACCCTGGCTCCAATGCAGAGATACCTAAGTATTTCTTGTCCATGTCTTTCAAACACAATCCGTCCTGTGAAGTACGAGGACATACTGTGATGTTACGTTGGGTGAAAGCAGCTGAACCAGAGAATGTAGTAGAACAATTAGCATTCTGAATATACAATTCTACATCAAACAAGTTGATTGGTTCTTGGTACTTAACACCTTCTTGAATGGTGATGTACTCCATAGTACTACCACCATAAACAGCTTTTACAACGAGTTCTCCTGCAACTTCGTTGTTAAAGTCATTAAGGGCTGATACGTTTAGTGCCATAATAGTTTTCTAATTTAATTATTTCTTTTTATTTTTAATTTCGGCCATAGCCATTTTAATACGGTCGGCATTTTTTGCCTCCTCTACGTTAAAACCACGTTTCATGGTTTCAACTTTGTCTGTGGTTGTCATAGTAGGTTCAGCAGCTGGCATGTCTTCCATCATAGCTACCTTTGCTTCCAATGCTGCCATCTTATCTTTCATTGATTTCATTTCCTCCTTAACAGATTCAACGATTGCTTCAACGATTTCTTCAATTTTAGCTTCGGGTGCTTCTACTACTTCTTCCATTTCTTCTTCAGTCTCGTCAACAGCCTCTTCAGCCATTTCAACTTTTTCTTCATCTTCTACTTCATCCACCATTTCAGTTTTTTCAACTTCTGCAATAGCTTCTTTGATATCTTCGATTGCATCCTTCATACCATCTTTGTAGCCTTCTTCTTCAGCTGCAGTACGTGGGGTTTCTTCGAATTTTTCGTTTGAAGTAGCTTCAACAAGATTAAAGTGTGACTTAACTAAGTCTTTTAATTCATTTGAAGTCATAGTATTTTATAAAAAAGGTTAAACATTCTATTGTTTACGTAATACATATATTTTGGATTGTGCATTACTTTTTAGGTGACCATTCAGCAATATCTGGCAATGTCCATTGCTTAGATAATTGTTGATAGCAAATAGCAGCTGCTTGTTTATTATCATATTCACCTGATAAGTCAGCTATACAACGAGTAATAAACTCGTCCTTTGTTTCAATTGGTGTTTTACTTGGTATTGGCATATCTATCTAATTTTTCAGAGAAATAACCCTCTACAGAGAATCCTTTTACTCTACCAGTTTTAACATATTCGTCCCATACTTGTTTATTATTTACTTTATAGATACCCATCCAAGTACCTTTAGGTAAATTAAAACCATATAGTTTAGATTTATCAGTTTCTGGGTCTTTAATTAACCATGATTCAGCTAAATAAACTCCATCAACTATGTCGTTAGGATTATGTTCAATGTTGACAGAGTCATTCAACTTGTCCTCCATTGTTTTATATGCTAATTGTTCAACGGTTGTTTCATCAAAATATACATAATATTCTTCACCGTTATCATCAATACGTTTAATTAATTTATTAGGTACCATTAATGGACCTACTAACATTTGCTTTTCATCTAATTCAGCTTGTGCAAATGCCTCGTTTATTACAGTAGTATTTAATCCTGTTGTTTTGCCTGTATTTGAATCGATTGGTTTAGTTGATTGGGCTGAACCTAAACCTGGCAATTCAGCAGCTACTGCTTTTTTATTGTTAGTGTCTTCTTTATAGTATAATTTTGCTTTCCAAGTGTGACGACAGTTGTAACTACCTCTCCATTTGAATATATCATAGAAACCAAATTCCTTATTTTCGTTAGCTACAGATAAGCTGTTAATATCTTCCTTACGGAACAATAATTTTGCTTCCATCATTTTAGCACAGAAATCTCTATTCTTAGAATCAACTGGTCCATCGTATTGGTATAATACTTTATAAGAACCAAAATCTGCTACCGAACCTTTGTTTGGGTTAGATGTAATAGCAAATGCTTCCATTATAGCCGTATTATAGTTGTCTTTACTAACGGGCTTATATCCTTGTGACGATAGTTGTGACTCTGAAGTTCCAACGT
>Ga0208898_1002272_pt1 | contig 11846 bp, 10 predicted proteins | sample VirMetDEL_Mar_4_FD_184513 | JGI IMG/M metagenome (GOLD analysis project Ga0208898, IMG submission 184513) | Aqueous microbial communities from the Delaware River and Bay under freshwater to marine salinity gradient to study organic matter... | ecosystem: Environmental > Aquatic > Marine >...
GTTCTCAGGGCTGTACACAGAGCTTGTCGGTTGAGTCCTGTTTTCTATCAGTGCTGTTAAGTCTGACTTGACGTTCCTGCTCAGGTCTGACAGAGGCATAGACTTCTCTTGTATTGTGCGTCCTAAGCTCCTCAATCCACCGTGTGACAAGAACAGTACATCAGTCCCTATGTGCTGTATAGAGTTCCTACAGATGCACCCAACGCCAGCTACGGTATCTGTGATGGCCATTGTTGCTGGTGATCCTGCTCCACCGTACACAATAATACTGTGCTCACCAAAGATAATCAGAGAGTTATTGTGTGCAGCTAAAGCACGTATCTCGTCGTAACCATCAGGCCAAGCCTTTTCTACGTTAATAGAACCGCTAGAACCTCCCGTCCAGCTAGAGCCTATCAGCAAATCAGACCAGTAAATAGTGTTGTTGTCAGTTGCTGTTCCTACGCACCACAAACGTCCGTAAGCAGCTATAGCTTCGTGACAGTACTGCGCTGAAGATACAGAAGCGCCAGCAACAGAAGACATCTTAGTAACTGCTCCTAGTGAATTTGTGTATACTAGAGGCTCATACCCACGCTGGAAGAAGTAAGCACCGTCGTTAAAGTTAACTATTTTCCAGTTGTTGGCTGTAATTGTATAAGAGGCAGGAGTCTCGTCTACAAGTGTAGCGGTACCAGACAGGATCTTGTTGTTACCTGTGCTGAACAGCTTTTCGTTTCCGTCAGAATCATAAAAGTGATGAATCTTATGTATGCGATCAGATCCTAGCTCTGTTGCATCTGTTGTAATTAAGTTAATTCCTTTACGTGCAGCAATACGTCCACGCTTGTCGATAACAGCGTTGTCTGCAACTTCAGCAAACGAAGGATCCTGTGCTAACGGCGAATCTTCTGAGTTGACGCCTTTAAACGCAGGAGCTACTAAGTTAATACTCTGTAGAGGCTGGGACATTATTGTTCCTTATGGAGTATACCAGATGGTTTCATCTGGATGCTTCTGGGCGTCTAGCGCAATAGCGTCAGATAAGTAGTTATCAGCAATAGCAAAGTACTCAGGAGCAGATGTTCCTCCTGTCTCACCACGCTCACGCGCTAGCAAAGCAATAGCCAAATGAAGAACCGGAGCAGAAGGAATAACCAACTCATCTACATCAGCACTTAGCTCAGGGTTTCTAAATACGCAGTTGAAACGAAGGGCATAAACACCGTCAGGCTTAGGGTATACGTCTATTTGAGTATCTCCGTTGTTGTTAACTCCGTTGTACGTGTAGTACTGAGGCGAGCCGCTAACGGGGTTTTGGTTGAGGTAGTTATCATCAAACCATGTAGCTGGACGGTACTCCATAAAAACATTAGAGGTATCGTTAATAACATTGAGCGCCTTGACACGGTTTTGGCTTCCTGTGAGTACGTAGTTAAAGATGTCAGCAGAAGTAGTTACTGTAAGAGTAGTCCTAAGACCAGACCAGTCCCACGCTGCTTCTACTATGTTTTTAGCATCGTTAACAAAATCGCCTACCATTTTGCTGTATGTGTTTTCAGTTACGGTAGATACTTCGTCTTCCCGCATACGCCTTAACACATTATTTACCAATTCTAAATATGTCATACAATGCCCTTAAACAAACTTCGACCAATTATACCGTCAAGTTCTATTGAATAATCTTTTTGCCCAGAAGGAATAATCGGCATTATCTCTGGGGTCTGGTAATTAAGACTAAAATTAAATGGCTTAAACTCAGGCATAGTAAAGTTACTTTGTTGAGTAAGCATACCTTCTTCAGGCCGTCCGCCTTCCCCAGTTCCTCCCGGCCCCTGACCAATATCAGGATCCCCTGTGCCTTTGTCAAACATTCCCGGCATAGGTATTGAAGATAACCCGCTGCCAATCGTAGGCCCACCAATTCCAATAACATTCGGTTTTTCTGTTTCTCCGGGAGCGCCTGTTTCGCCATCACTTACAATGCCTCCCCCGTCACCAGTTGCAGGGGTTTCACCAGAGCCAGTGCCAGAAGACATACCATCTTTTGTTTCTGGGCTACCTGACTCTATCCACTTGTCATACCACTCTTGCTGGCCTTCTGTGGCTTCTCCAGCGTTTACCTTTTCAACAATATAATCTTTGTTTTTCTGCCATTCCGTCCTCTTATCAGCAGGCATAGGAATATCTATTGTTGGGCCACCTGTAGGTTGCTGGATAGTTCCATCTGCATCTACAATGTTTTCAGAGTCTTTTTCGTCTTCAAACGCACTTTCTGGCTGCAAGTCGTCAAACTGTTGATCTGCTTCAAGTTGGTCAATTTGTTCTGATATTTCATTTGCAAGCTCAAAATCTCCAGCGGCTATTGCCTGCTGAAGCTGCTCAGTAAGCTGCTCAAGGCTTGATCCTCCCGGCTCTGCTCCAGTAGCAGGTTCTCCAGTAGCGCCTTCAAGCTGCTCATCTTCGCTTTGAAGGGGGTCTGGCGCAGGCTCATCTGTTTTAGTTTCTTCAATAGGCTCAACAGGCTCAGTTTCAGGAGGCTTTTCTGTAAACTCAATTTGACCTACAACCTGCTCCTCACTGGGATCTAAAGCAATCCAATCGCTTTGCGGATCAAAAGATCCCTCTCCAGTAATTGGATTAACCCCGGTAACTACCTCACCACCACCAGACAATCCGGGATTTCCAACGCCATATTGCTCTAGCGAGTCAAGCGAAGCGGTACCATCTTGAAGATCAGCGTACAAATCTGTGTACTGCTCTTCCGTAATAGCTTTTAAATATCCATTAGAAACAACGTAATGGCGTCCATCCCTATAGTGAAGTGTATAAGGTTGTGATGTGTCTTCAGTCCAGCCGCCTGCGTGATTGATAGTTGTTGTATCTATCTCAGGAAGGGTGCTGATATAATCCTTAATCTGTTCGTCATTAAACCCATCCCTAGCCATCTGTTCTTTAATCTGAGCTTCAGACATACCAGCATAACGCTCGTCAGCCCATTCTTTTGTAAATATAGTGGGGCTAGTTGTAGTTTCTGGTGGAGCGTATTGCTGGTTAAACTCTGCGGTATCTCCAACTTCTTGCAGATCGGATCCAGTAAGCATTCCATCGTTATTAGTGTCTAACTCATCCATAGTCCCCATTTTTTCGCCGTCGTAGTTAAACACATTGCCATCTGTGTCAACCATCAAGCCATCACCCACAGTAGAGTAATTAGGATTTAGGAATGGATCTTTTATGTCTGCGTCGATTGCAGCCTGTTGTAGCTCATCGTCTTCGGCAAAGAATTGTTGTAGTTCGTCTTCAGTCAGGTTTGCACTAATAGCAAATTCATCCAGTGCTTGTTTGCCACCAGCGCTAATTGCAGCGGCTAATGCCTGCGTCATATCTACTTCGCCAGTTAACGCAAATTGAGCCAGCATATTGACTCCACCGGCCTGTATAGCTGCATCTGCTATGCTATTACCAGTGCTGATTAGTTCTTGGAATTTATCAACTTGTTCTGTTATTTCGGTAAATACGCCCTCAGCCTCGCCAAGAATTTCGTTGATTTCAAGTGTTGATAAATACTCGCCTGCTCCGGCTATCAATGCACCAGCTATATCAAACTCACCTTCCATCAAAACATTGGCAGCCTGAGAGGCTATACCCGTTGCTATAGAAGATGCCACTCCTGCTGGAACACCGGCACCTACTAAGGCGTTTGTAAGCAATGGCCCTAACGCCTGACCTGTAGCCCAAGTCAGCGTAGCCTTAACTGCAACAGGCATAATGTCGGATAGCACTGTATCTACAAGACCCTGAAGACCTGTAGCGCCCTCGACTACTCTGGTGTAGTTTTCTTGAGAAAGAAGCGGATTTAAACCATAGTCAGTCCACGATCCGGGGCCAAGACTCTCGCCTATATTTCCATCCCAAGCTCCAGACTCACCAAAGTCGCCATCAGCAAAACTAGGCTGTGTGCGTGTTTCTACAATAGTACGCCCGCCGCCACCTTCAGTTTCTTTTCGCCATGTAACACCGTCATCCTGAAGCTCCCAGCCATTTGCTGCTGACATTTCTGACCATGCTTGGTCGTAATACTCATCAGCTTCTTCTGCTGTTAAATAGCCAAGCCTGTATCCAGTAGCAACATATGCCATAAGCTCAGAGCCATTAAGGTTTTCAACACCATATTCTGTAGCGGCGTTATACCATTCGTCCCAAGCAGCTTTTCGCTCCTCATTAGACATGGCTTCATAGTTTGTAATTGCCTGACCATCTTCTGTTGTAGTCCAGCCAGACTCTACATCTGGGCGACGCATAAACTCATTGCCCATAATAATGTCGAGCATTTCGTCGTAGTTAGTCCCGGATAACTCTGGGTCTCCGTTAACCAACTCTTCTTCTGTTACAAACTCTTCAGCCATTAATACTTACCTTAGATTTGGTTCAGCATTCCAGATCGCTGGGCTACAGACTGATAAGACATATCAGCAGGATTTAATGGAACAACTTGAGGAGGCAAATACCCGACATTAATTGGAGCTACGCCAAAGTTTTCTGGCACACCAAACATTCCACTGCTCTGAGTTGACGCACCTCCCTGCCCATAAACAGCAGGTTGAAATAAATTTAACAAAGCCTCTAACCCAAGAGATTGCAATAGCTGCATAAAGTTTTGATTTTGAGTTTGTGCTACATCCTGATTTCCGTATGTAACATCGCCACCACCACCGCCTCGATACGGCGTGCTTTGAGCCGGGGGGTAAGAACCTCTATCAAATACAATGGGCGCACCAACAGGCTGTGTAGACATTCCTCCGCCAACTACTACAGGTTCGCCTACAGGCTGGGTCGATACACCGCCACGACTCCGCTGAAGCTCTTGCCTTCCTCCGCCTTGCGTAGATACCTCTTGAGATGTAAGCATCCCTGAGCCGCCAAAGCCTAGCTGATCTCCTTCTTCTGGATAAGCATTTGGGTTATATCCGGGCAAAAACTCAAAGTCATAACCACCCTCAAACCCAGACGACCAACGAACATTTGTAGCAGCATAGGGGTTTGCTTTACCAGAACCGCGATTTTTCTGTTCCCAATTATAATAATTGGTACGCCGGGTTCTCTCTGCCTCTACCGCAGCCTTTTGTTCGTCTGACATTTTGCCATAAGCGCTAGAACCCTCAGAAGGAAGGGTTCTCAAGTGGTCTGGCTTTTGCACATTTAAAGTGCCTCTTTGGGCAGCCAACTGTATAAAAGGATTATTCATGTCTACCATTATTTGTTCCTCGCTACACCTTTAGTCTTTTCAAAACTTCTCATTGCGCCCAAGCCTAACATTCCCATTAACACTGGCATCATCTCACTCAAGTCGAGAGGTGGGAACATAGTATCCACGCCGTATAAATTACAGGCAAAATTCCCAAGAGGGACAACAACAAAATTGAAGGCCATTCCCGTAACACAAACCCACCCAACCGCTGGACGCCATCCAGATACAAATACAGAATTTGATTTAGCTTCTTCCTTATTAACCTCAATCTGGGCTTTAGCCAACTCGTGAGCGTGTCTTTCAGCCATTGTAGATATTTCATGTGCTAACCTGTTCCTTTCATCTGCATCTGGAATAAATTTATCCAGAAGACTTGCAATGGGTTGTACGAGCAATTCTATCATCGTAAAAAGTACACCAACGCTGACGCACCAGCAGATATAGCTACCCAAAAGAAACGCTCAACACCTGCTACAGTTTTGCTGCTGGAAACAACCGTAGTTCGCAAGTCATCTACCTGCGTTTCCATGATATCTAACCGATGCTCCAAACGATCTGCGCGTTTAGTTGACGCATAAATCTTTTCTTCTACACGAGCAATACTTGTCACCGCTTCAGCTAGTTTGTCTAGCTTAGACTCGATGCGCTCTAAACGCTGTTCGTCCATAAGATTAGTCACACGCTACAGTTACAACCACACCGTCAACCGTAGTGCTGCATACAGTCGTAGTGTTAGTAGTGGTTTCAGTTACAGAAGTGTTCGTTAATGGGTTTTCAATAAAGTTGTTGATAGTGGTGTTATACTGCTGCATAAGTGCCTCAATCAACTCATTGTCGCTTTGCTCTAGGGTGACAATAGAGGTCATGCCTGTGTTAGAAACATCTACAACACCGTTGATACCTGCGTTACCCATGTCAACAATACCAGCCATGCCAGCGTTACTAACGGCAGCGGTAGTTTCAAAGCCTGTGTTGCTGATAGCTACAGCACTGTTTAGACCTGCGTTAGAAACGTCTACCAAACCGTCCATGCCTGATGTGCCTAGCGTAACCATGCCGTTGATGAACGGGGTGTAGTCTACGTTGCTAGCCACAGAACCAGTAACTTCGTTCATGCCTACAAACGATCCGTACAGCGCCTGTTGTGTAGTGGCGTCTGCTGAGATTCTAGCTAGGTCTACGTCTGCATTGTACTTAGCCATTGTCTTAGCAGAGTCTGCTTGCATCCACATCATGCCCAGTGAAGACACGGGCGCAGCAAGAATAGAGGCCCACTGAATAGCTTGAGACTGTTGCGGAATAGGTGTAACGCTAGGTGTCTGAGTCAACGCTAAAGCCATCACAGCCGCTGATGCAGCCTGTCCGTCACCAGCAGCAGCAATCTTAGACAGCGCCTCAAACTTGGCTTTAGAAGCCGCAGCGTTAGCCTGAGCAGTTTTCTCAACTGCCTCATAGTATTGGCTTGTGCTAGACGAACAGCCAACCAATGTTACGAATAATGCTACCAAAAACAATCTCATGTTTTTCTCCTGTTATTTCTTATGCAGGTGTGTAGTCAAAGTCTACATCAACGTAAAAATAGTGGAAGCGTGATCCGGTGCGGCCAACCCACGGTACGTCGCCAGCAAACCATTCAAACCGAGCGTACATTCCGTCTTTAAGCCAGTTACCGGCCTCCGTTTCTCCCCAATCAGATAGAAGATTCTTTGGGGATTGGAAAGACCCCACCACCTTCTGTGATCCGTAGGCGGTTGTGTTGTTGCTGGGGTCGATCATAAGAGACTGGCTGGCATAGCTGTAGTCATTGCCTGCATAAGAATCAGCTGAGCCGTAAACTGTACACTTCCTAACCGCCACAATGCTTCCTATGCCTGTTGCATACGCTTGATTGGAACCAAAGCAAAGATCACCCGCCACGCCAAAAAAGCCGCCTTGCCGCTCTTCGTAAGTAGCCGTGCTTTGGTTATTTAGCTTTGAGGCTAGGTTTACGCTTGTCCCTGTAAGGCTGTCGTTACGCCAAGTGTCGTGGTATACAAACCCACTGACTGTTACGAGGTTGCTAGTGCCGTTAAAGTCACCCCATAGATCAATAGCACCAGAAGCAGGAGCATTACCCTTGCCTCTGTACTCACTCATGCTAATCGGATTGCTGCCACCGTACTCCGTCTGTACGGTAGACAAGCTCAGTGGTTTGCTAGTAGGTATAGACATTAGGGTGTTCCAAACGCAGTAACTTCGTCTTTAGCGATTATAGCCCCAGCAGTTGTTATCCTAAATACATCTGTTCCGTCGTACTGAAACCGCAAGTCGCTACCGTCTAACTCAATGTCCCATAAACCAATGTTAATAGTAGAAGTAGTTAGGTCAGTAATCGTGGTTGCAGCGATAGTGCCACCTTCAACATTATCGCCTGAGATAGCATCGTTTGCTAGGCTAACAGTTGCCCCTGACATATCAACAGTGCCGGTAAACGTAGGGCTTGCTGTTGGGGCTTTTGCGTCTAGTTGGGTTTGTACGTTAGACGTAACACCATCAACGTAGTTCAATTCTGCTGTAGTAGCCGTAACACCGTCTAAGATGTTTAGTTCAGCAGCCGTAGCCGTAACACCGTCTAAGATGTTTAGTTCTGCCGTAGTTGCAGTGACACCATCAAGAAGATTAAGCTCTGCCGTTGTAGCCGTTACGCCGTCAAGCAGGTTTAACTCTGCCGCAGTAGCGGTAACATTAACACCGCCAAACGTAAACGTAGTGACAGCAGCCGTAGGAATCGTTGCTGTACCTGTAAACGTAGGATTAGCTGCTGTAGCGGCTAAAGCAAAAGCAGACTGGATGGCATTAAACTCGGTCGTAAACTCAGCACCCTTAATGATCTTGCCTGAGTCGCCTGTAGGCAGAGAATCCTTAGCGCCAAAGTCTGTTGTGATTGTGTAAGTAATAGCCATTATTTATCCCTTTTTCTAAAACCTCAATGTTGACGCCCACGAAGCATCGCTGAATCCGCCGCCAAATGCCGGAGGGTTTTCGGTAGTTGATGTCGATGTAATCTTGTATTGAATCGCCGTAGAACTACGTTGAAAACCAGATGACCAAGTTACGTTACCTGCTAACGAATATCCAGCTCCGGCAGTCATTAAAACCGAGTCATCGTCTAAATGGCCCGTAGCAATAATTATTTTGGTTCCTGAAGCGCTCGCCAATGATGGCGGGTTTGGCATACCTGTAGACGAAGATGCTGTAGCCGAGTTCAATAGCGATGTATTAGTGTTTCTAAAAATTGCCCCGACAACATTGAAAAAAAACTGGAAAGTGTTGGTGTTAGCGCTATACGGGTTTGAGTCCCCAGACTGCCAATAACCATACGCAACTACATAGCTAGGGGAACCGTACGTTTGTCCGTTATATAAAAGAGTAAGGTTACTTATACCTGTTATCTGAAGGTTGCTGTTCATAGAATTATCCCAACTCATAGCAATAACAACTAAATCTCCGTTTTGAACCCCAGCGCCAGTAAGATTAAGTCTGTTTGAAGACGACCATGCGCCAAGACTTGCAAACGTCAAAGTCGCAGAACCAACAAAAGACGCAGGAGTGTACGCGCTAGCCCCATACCACTCGTTAAAGCTCATGGTAGCACCAGAGCCTTTACTGATTAACCCACGAATGTCAGAGTCATTGATAGTACAGTTAGTGCCAGAAGAACCTCCGGCTTCTACGTGTATATCGTTTAGACTAATTGCTCCGCTAGTCTGAAGAGCCATTCTTTAGCTCCTCTATTTCTGCTTTGAGTTCTTTTACTGCTTCAATCAAGTAGCCTACGAGGTTGCCATAAGCCACCGACAGGTACTCACCAGAATCATTAACAAGCTCAGGTGCCACCTTCTGTAGCTCTTGAGCGATAACACCTGAAGATGCCTCTCCGTCTTTGGTAAACGATACGCCACGCATCTCGTAGACTTTAGAGCCGTCTAGCGTTTCAACGTCTGACTTGAGGCGCTCGTCTGAGTAAGCCGTGATGTTGCCTGTGGCTAGAATGTTACCGCTGACGTTTAGTTTCTCTGAGGGACTACTTGTACTAATGCCTACATTGCCTGTGCCTCGCTGAATTGTTAGCGCCTCCTTCGTGGCATTTTCTGAAGCACCACCCGCAGAATCTGCTGAAACAAAAAAAGACAAGTCTGCCGCATTGCCAAAATAAGTACCGCTATCAACCCGCGGTCTAGAAATAGTCTTAATGCGTCCGACAATTCCAGTGCCCCCGCCGGTGGAGTCATTTTGTTTGAATTGAATTTCGGCTACGGTTTGCCCGTTACTTAAAATCGTGTCTGTATTGTCTAGCTTTAAAATTGGGAAGTTGCTAGAAATGTGAACACTAGCGTCTGCACTAGTAGTACCAATACCAACGTTGCCGCTGGAGTCGATGCGCATACGTTCTGATGCATCTGTTTCAAAAATAATGTTTGTGCTTGAATTACCCTGCTGAGTATCTGCGGATAAAACTAAAGATGCACCAAAATCTGTCGATTTAATTGTACTAGTTCTAGTACCTCCATTTGTAAAAGTTAGTGTACCTACTGTGCTACTAAAAGACGGAGAAAAAACTAAGCCGTAGTTAGACGCGCGTACGTCTAAAGCCCCTGAAGGGCTAGTAGTGCCAATACCAACGTTGCCGCCATTTGGCTGCAAAACTAAAGCATAAGAAGTCGCTGTACCGTCGACACGCTGCGACTGAATGTATCCTATGCCATCGGTGTCTGTTGCTATACAAACGCCATAGCCCGGAGAGGTTGTGTTTCCAAGCGTAGCTGCCCAGCCACCAGCACCCAAAGCGGGTAAGGTTGTAGCGCCGTATGAACCTAGCTTGGAATACGTGTTATTGTTTAGTCCAATACCAACATTCTGGCTAGAATCAATAGTAATCGCAGTGCTTGTGGCGTTATCGTCGATGCCTGTGGACGTTAGGTTTCCAACTGTTACTGCGTTGGATGTTGTAGCACCCCGTCCCGTTACAGAATCAAGCGTGTCAGTTTCACTAAAGCTGGTTAGGTAGCCAGCAGTGCTGTGATCTCCCCAGCTATATGCTGTGTCCCATTGACCAACCTTAGTGTCGGTAATGGTGTAAGTACCCATGTTGATGTCGTAGCCGTTAGCACTCAAAGCACCGCCTAGTTGTGGCGTAGTGTCTTCAACAACATTCAACAAAGCAGTCGTAGATATTTCGGCACCGCTAATGCTAATGCCTGTACCGGCTGTGTAAACCTGTGCAGACGATACTTGAGCAAACGTGATGTTTGTAGTGCCAAACGTAATAGTGCCTGACGTATTCATCACGTACAGTTCACCAGCACCCAAGGTTCCTTCTAGTACAAAGAACGCATCACCTTCACCGAACGAATCTGGATCAGAAGGCGCATAACTGTCAGCGTCAGTAGCTCGTGTTAACACCCAGTTAGTAGACGCAGAACCTGTGTCTGTAACCGTGTAGATACCGTTCTGAGTAGCATCTGTCTGCTCGTAGATAAGAACACGGTCATTAAGAGAAAGCGTCACACCGTCGATTACGAGAGCTTCCTGAGTGCTGTTATTTGTTAACGTAGCGCCTACACCAGAAGATCCGTTGTTGTACGTAGCAGACAGGTTGCCTTCTTTTTCTACACGTACTGGATCGTGGTAATGCAGAGACGCAGCAGCAATCGTATCAACGTACTGCTTAGTAGCAGCCTGTAGGTTTGTAGACGGATCAGCGTTTAACGTCAAAGCGCCTGTCAATGTACCGCCGGATAGCTGTAAGTATCCAGTAGCAGGAATGTACGCAGCTAACCAAGATGACCCTGTGTAAACACGCATCTCTCCGACGGATGTGTTGTAGTACAACGCACCAGTAACAAGCGAATCACCATCGTTATCTAGAGACGGATCAGATCCTTTGGTTCCTAAGTATCGGTCATCAAATGAATCGTACGAGGCAGCGGCACTAGTAGCTGAAGTAGCTGCGTTAGTCGCTGATGTAGATGCGTTTGTTGCACTCGTAGATGCGTTAGTCGCTGAGGTAGCCGCTGCTGTAGCAGAGTTAGCAGCATTGGTTTCGGAAGTCGCTGCATTAGTTGCAGACGTAGAAGCCGCTGATGCACTGTTAGCTGCGTTAGTTGCAGATGTTGCAGAATTAGTTGCAGATGTAGAAGCTGCTGTTGCGCTGTTTGCAGCGTTTGTGGCGCTTGTACTAGCGTTACTTTCGCTTGTAGCAGCGTTTGTTGCAGAAGTTGCTGAAGCGGTTGCGCTTGTTGCCGAGTCAGTTGCACTAGACGCTGCACTAGACGCAGAAGATGCTGCGTTGGTTTCTGATGAGCTAGCGTTGCTCTCGCTAGTCGCTGCATTAGAAGCAGAAGAAGCCGCAGCAGTAGCACTAGCGGCAGCTTCGCTTGCTTTTGTAGAGGCAGTGTTGGCGTCTTGGGCTACTTGTGACGCGTAAGCATCGGTTGTTGAGTCTCCTGAACCACCGTCACCACGAAAGATTGCCATGCACTGCTCCTACAAAAACAAACAAGAAAAGGAAAAAGGGGCCATTGCTGACCCCTAGATCGTTACGCTTACTCGTCAGCTACGACAAGAACGAAACCTG